>Ga0315321_10000312_pt1 | contig 34795 bp, 35 predicted proteins | sample M180m21515metaG_FD_203464 | JGI IMG/M metagenome (GOLD analysis project Ga0315321, IMG submission 203464) | Ammonia-oxidizing marine archaeal communities from Monterey Bay, California, United States - M1 80m 21515 | ecosystem: Environmental > Aquatic > Marine > Intertidal zone | place: USA... | reverse complement strand
GGGGTGCGTTGGAGATAGCCTTCCATGATCAGAAAGGGCTCGTAGACCTCCTCCAGCGTATCGGCCTCCTCGCCGACGGCGGCGGCGATGGAGTTCACGCCCACGGGGCCGCCGTTGAATTTCACGATGATGGTCTCGAGGATACGCTTATCCATCTCGTCGAGGCCGTGGCCATCAATCTCCAGCATGGCGAGCGCAGCGTCGGCAATGGCGTTGGTGATGGTGCCGTCGGCCTTCACTTGAGCATAATCGCGGACGCGCCGGAGGAGGTTGTTGGCAATGCGCGGGGTGCCGCGGCTGCGGCGGGCGATTTCGGTTGCGCCTTGTTCGTCGATGTCGACATCCAACAAACCCGCCGAGCGTGTGACGATGCGGGTCATGTGGTCCGCGGCGTAATAGTTGAGGCGTTCGCGAATGGGAAAGCGCGTGAGGAGCGGCGCGGTTAGCAGTCCGCTGCGGGTGGTGGCGCCAATCAAGGTAAATCGCGGGAGGTTGAGCCGCACGCTGCGGGCGTTGGGGCCTTGGTCGATGATGATGTCCAGTTGGTAATCTTCCATCGCGGGGTAGAGATATTCCTCCACGGTTTTTTGCATGCGATGAATTTCATCGATGAAGAGCACATCGCCTTCCTCCAGGTTGGTGAGCAAGCCCGCGAGGTCGGCGGCTTTTTCAATAGTCGGCCCGCTGGTGGCACGCAGGTTGCCACCCATCGCTTTGGCAATGATGTTGGCCAGAGTGGTCTTGCCCAGTCCGGGCGGGCCGGAAAGCAGGAGATGATCGATCGGCTCCTTGCGCTGTTGGGCGGCGGTGACGGCAATCTCTAGCCGCTCGCGCACTTTGTCTTGTCCGGAAAATTGGTCAAACCCCTCCGGCCGCAGCGTCGATTCGAACGCTGCATCGGGGGTGCCCAATTCATCCGTGATCCGCGAGGACATCTTTCCCAGAGTGGGGGAGGAGAATAGGAGGCGACAAGGGGATTCCATTAACAGCCTGCCTCGACATTGTGTTGCGGCCCGTTATGCTCGCGGCGTGAGCGACAAGCCAGATAGCGGGGAGTTTGAGGATACGGAGGACTTCGAATACTCGCCGAATTACACCACCGTGCCGGAGGTGTTTCATTCGTTCACGGAGGAGGGGCCGTTTTCCAAATGCACAATGTGCGACAGGGCCTTGCTGGATGACGGCACGCCGTATTTGATCCACAAGGCGTTTCATCGTGGCGAGGTGATTTTCGAATATGCCATGTGCCTGCCGTGCCGGGCGAAGATGCAAGAGGAGCTCTCGGCCGAATCGCTCGAACGCATCAATGCCTACATGGACCAGTATCACATCGAGGACCGAAGCGAATCACTGCTGGCGGAGCACGGCACGGAGGTGGCGCCGTGGATTTCACATTGCGTGATCAGCGGCAAACCGATTGAGGGCGAGGACGAGTATCATTACTATGCCTTTTGCGACGGGCCGGATTTGGTCTTCAATGGCCTACCCATGGCTCTGGCCGGCGGGGTGGATGAGGAGCTGAACGAGCTACTCTCCAAACAAACGCGCGATCGGCTTGATGGGTTTGTGGATGAACAATTCGGTTTGCCGCCGGAATTACGCAAGCCGATCAAGGGCAGCCCGATCCTGATTTAAGGCCAACCGGGAGGGGCAAGTTCCACTTTGCCCCTAATCATAAAAGTAAATAGGCATCATCGGACGAGGAGGAACTCGTCCCTCCCGAACATTCGCTTGAAGAAACCGGCCTGTTGGGGCAGTCTAATCACCGGAATGTTGGAGTTTCTCGGTCAATCCACCCGCCATTGTGACGGACTTTCGCGCCGCAGTTTTCTGCGGGCGGGCGCTTTGGGCGTGGGCGGCTTCACGCTGGCGGATCTGCTCCGTGCGGAAGGCGGCCAAAGCAGCTCGACCAAGGCGGTGATTAACATCCATCTTGATGGCGGCCCGCCGCAGATGGATATGATCGATCCGAAGCCGGAAGCGCCTTCGGAATTGCGCGGTGAATTCGCCGGTATCCGATCCAAGCTGTCCGGCGTGCATCTCACCGAATTGATGCCCCGCATGGCGGCGGCGGCTGATCGCTTTGTTTTCTTGCGATCGCTGGTTGGCTCGGCCGGACGGCATGATGGGTTTCAATGTCAGAGCGGGTACAACATTAAGGAACTTTCTGGAATTGGCGGACGTCCCGCGCTTGGTTGCGTGGTGGATCGATTGCTCGGTTCCAGCGGTAACGCCCCCGCGTTTGTGGATCTCATGCAAGGCCGGCCATTAGCGCGCAACAGCGCGCGGCCCGGTTTTCTCGGCCCGGCATACAAGCCGTTCCGGCCGGATATTTCGCACCTCTTCAAGCGCGAGCTGGAAACCGGCATGCAGGGCGAGTTGGCGCGCTTGGGTAAGGATCATCAGGTAAACCTCAAACTGATTGCCGGTCTGAACGCCGAGCGACTGGATGATCGCGTGGGGTTGCTGCAGCAGTTCGACGGCATTCGTCGCGTGTCCGACAAGAGCGGAATGATGCGCGCGATGGATCGGTTTAATCAACAGGCTGTGGGCATTCTCACTTCCGGTAAGTTTGCCGATGCGCTGGATCTCACGAAGGAAGATCCCAAGCTGCTCGAGCAATACACGCCGCGGCTGAAGCTGGGGGGCGAACGGTTTTACACGGCAGAAGGGCCGACTTCCGCGCGCAAGCTGCTGATGGCGCGGCGACTGGTCGAGGCCGGTGTCCGCGTGGTGAGCGTGAGCATCAGTGACTTTGACACGCACTCCAAGAATTTCCCTCGGATGCGCAATCTCGTGCCGATCGTGGATCACGCCCTGGCGACGCTAGAGGCGGACCTGCGTTCGCGCGGCTTGCTCAACGAAGTGCTGGTGGTGGCATGGGGCGAGTTTGGCCGTACGCCCAAGGTGAACAGCAAGGGCGGCCGCGACCATTGGCCGCGCGTCTCCCCGGCCATCATGTTTGGTGGCGGCATTCGCACCGGTCAGGTGATCGGCGCCACGGACAAGATTGCCGGCGAATGCACCGAGCGCCCGGTTCATTATCAGGACGTGATCGCCACGATGTACCAGCACTTGGGATTAAACCCCAACGCCGTGACCGTGGAAGACACCACTGGCCGGCCGCAATACCTCTGCGACACCGGGCGTCCGATTCGGGAACTTTCTTGAGACCTCCTGTTACCGGCGACTAAATGTGATAGTCGCTGGCTTTTTTCTTTTCCGCTTTATCTAGCACGCGCATGTCGAGGCCATCGTAGATGACGAGGGAGTGCGGCTTCACGCTGTCCATAATGAACACGTTGCCGCCGATGGTGCTGCGGGCGCCGATGGTTGTTTCGCCGCCGAGGATGGTGGCACCGGGATAAATGGTCACGTGATCCTCGATCGTCGGATGCCGTTTGGTGCCGGCGAGTTGTTGGCCGCCCGAAGTGGATCGCGCCCCCAGCGTCACGCCGTGGTAGAGCTTCACGTGGTTGCCGATTTCGCAGGTCTCGCCGACCACCGTGCCGGTGCCGTGATCGATAAAAAAATGATGGCCAATCTGCGCGCCGGGATGCAGATCCATGCCGGTACGTTCGTGGGCCCACTCGGTCATAATGCGCGGCAGTAGGGCCACCCCTTGTTGATGCAACACATGCGCCATGCGTTGCACCGAGATGGCTTCAACGAAGGGATAGCTTAAAATGATTTCTTCTTTGCTCTTGGCCGCCGGATCGCCGTCAAAGGCGGCATCCACATCGGTGGTGAGCATTTCCCGAACGGCGGGCAGTTGCGCGAGAAATTGCAATGTCATTTTCCGCGCAGTGGTTCGAGGATTAGCCTGAGCGGCGTCATTAGGAGGGGCGTGTGTGAAACATTTCGCCAACTCATCCTCCAGCCGGCCGGCCACCGAATCCATCAGCAGCGCGGTTTCCATTTTGATTTCCGAAGAGTGCGTGACCTTGTTGTCGAAAAACCCGGGAAACAGCAGCGCAAGCAGGTCGGTGGTGAGGCTCACAATGCCGCTCTTGGAAGGCAGGTTGGTGCCGTCCAAGTGATTGATCCCCCCCACGCTGGCGTAGGAGGCGATCAATTGATCCGTGAGCTCAGTGATCTTCACGCGGCGAGTAAACCGCAGGCACGATGCGAAGGCAAGCGTGCCGCCGATGGCTCAGGCCGATTGATCGAGCACCCGTTCGACCGCTGCAACGGCATCGACTGGGGAGATTTCATTGAGGCACCGGAAATCAATGGGACATTTGCGAAGGAAACACGGCGAACAATCGGCGGTGGTGCGCAGTAGTTGGTGGGGGGAATTGGGGTTATCGGGAAGGCCGGGGCCGGTGAGGTCCGGGCTCGTGCTGCCGAAGGGCACGATCACCGGTGTGCCGGTAGCGGCGGCGACGTGCATGGGGCCGGTGTCATTGGTGAGCACGGCATCGCAGGCGGCAAGGGTGGAAACCAATTCAGGTAAGGTGGTTTGGCCGGTGAGATTGGTGTGATGGGCGGCGGGCAGGGCGGCGGCAATTTCCGCGGCGGTATCCTGATCTCCAGAGCCACCTAGAAGAAGCACGTGGGCTTGGCGTTCCTCGATCAGTTGACTGGCGGTTTCGATGAAATGTTCGGTGGGCCAACGCTTGGCAGGGCCGTATTCGGCTCCGGCAATCAGGCCGATGTAAGGTCGCGGTTTTTCGGTCGCCGAAAAAACAGGCGCGTTTTCAGTGCGTTCCAGTTGTGGTGCGAGGGGTTTGGAGCTAGCGCCGAGGTGTTGGGCCAGGTGCAGGTATTGATGGATGTGATGGGCGGACTCGGGATAGGTTTGGGGTTTAAGATGGTTGATGAGCCGGTACTCGATATCAATGGGCATCCGTTTCTGCATGGGGATGGCCTCAGGGCGAGGCCCAATGGCGTGGGTGAGCAACAGGCTGCGCCAGTTTCCGGCATAGCCGATGCGTTGCGGAATGCCTGCGTGCCAAGCTTCGAGGGCCGTGCGGAATGAATTGGGCAAAATGAGCACTGCATCGAAATCCTTAGGCTTGAGGCGTTTGCTGATGACAAAAGGCGATTCTCCCTTGGCGAAGGTGAGCACTTGATCGAAGTGCGCAGAGTGCGCCCAAAGACCAGCGAGTTTTTCGTGGGAGAGCAGGGTGAAGCGCGTCTTGGGTAGGGCCTCGCGAAGGCGCGTGATGGCCGGCAATGTCATGATGGCATCGCCCAGCCAATTGACGCCGCGGATGAGGAGATTTTGAGGCGTGTCACTCATGGGCTTGCGGGCGGGGTTTCCATCGGTTGTGCACCCAAAACCAATTGGCGGGATCGCGCCGGATGGTTTCTTCCTGAGCCGCGATGATATCCCGGGTGATCGCTTCAGTGGAGCGGCGTTTGCCGTTTTCTCGAACGGGAATTTCCTCACCCAGTTCAATGGTCCAACGGCCGGGCGAGGTGCGGAAACAGGCTGAAGGAAAGATTCGGCAGCCATACCGCTTGGCGAATACTGCCGGTGCGAGATTCACAGAAGTTGTTCGGCCGAAAACGGGTAGGGGAAGTCCCTGATCACCGCCGTTTTGATCGGCCAATAGACCCAGCACCAATCGGGGGGTCGCCATTGCTGCTTTTAGTTTTTCTCCGTCGGTACGACGCTCAAAATACCAGGTACCTGATTGATTACGTAGCTCCAGTAATAAATCATTTAGCCGTGGTTGTCGAAGGGCGCGGTAGGTGGTCACGACTTGGGCGTTGGGGACGCAATTTGAAATCCAGGCGAAGAGCTCAAAATTTCCGTAATGGCCAATGCTTAAGATGATTCGAGCGTTGGGATTTTCCTCAAAAATCGATTCCAGTTGTTCATATCCTTTGAATGTGAGGACCTTCCTGATTTGTTCGGCGTTCATGCCGCCGGTTTGGAGGATGCAGGCGTAGGTTTCGCCGAGACGCTGAAAATGGTGACGAGCGAGTTGGGTGACATCCTTTTGAGATTTTTTTGGAAACGCGGCGGCGATGTTTTTCCGGGCGACAGTCCGGTGGCGTTTGTCCAGAATCCACGCCAGCCCGCCTAGACGCCGACCGACCCAAGCCACCGCGCGAAGGGGCAGACAACGGGCGCTGGCGACAATGGTGCGGGCGAGGTAGTAGAGGAGCGTCTCCATTAGCGAAAACAGATTTTTCGGACACAATCGTCGAAGTCCTTTGCACCACTGAGAATCTTGATCTCCACGCGCATGTAGAAAATGGGAAGATCACGCCGATCGATTTTCGGAAATCGTACGGCATCCTTTTGCGTGGTGAGGATGACATCGGCCCGGCGTTTCTTGGCGCGATTGATGGTGTTCAGAATTTCCTGCTGGTTAAACCGGTGATGATCGGCGAAACGTTTGGTGTAGACGAGTTCGGCGCCTTGTTGCACGAGGCTTTGCTCGAAGCTCTCGGGCTGGGCAATGCCGCTGAGCGTGGCGACCTTTTTTCCCTTGAGCCAACCGATCTGTTCGCGTTGTTCGGGATTGAAGACGTTCTCAAAAAAGAGCGGCCAATGGACGCACTCGATGATGCCGGCGCTAGGGTTGTGTTTGCGGATACGGGCTCGTAGACCGGCGGTCTCCCCGTCGCTTTTGGTGATAAAGATGGTGTCCGCACGGCGAATGTGCTCGGGCGGTTCGCGCAGAGTGCCGCGTGGTAGGAGGTGTTCATTTCCAAACGGTTGCTGAGCATCTACGAGCACGATGTCCCGCCGGCGACCGGCGAGTTTCCAATACTGAAAGCCATCGTCCAACAGCAGGGTGTCGCAGCCGAATTGCTCAATGGCGTATCGGCCGGATTTTACGCGGTCTTTGTCGGTCAAGACGACCACATCCTTGAGATTGGAGGCGAGCATATACGGTTCGTCGCCGGCGTCTTCGGAGTTGAGCAACAGGCTTTTTCCATCAGACACCACACGCGGTGGAATGACTTCTTCCTGAAACAGGAGTTTGTTTTTCCAGCGCTGGGCGAGTGGTGGTGGTTTGGAACGGTAACCGCGAGATAGAATGGCAACCTTACGGCCTTGGTCGGTGAGTACGCGGGCAAACTTTTCAACCACCGGAGTCTTGCCCGTGCCGCCTACAGTGAGGTTACCCACGGTGATGACTTGTACGCCAAGCGGGTGATCACGGATGATGCGGGCTTCGTACAGCCAGCGTCGGCCTTTGACGATGATGAGGAACACCTTGGAAAGGCCGAAGAGCACTCCCCGGAGTAGCGCGGCTTTTTTGCCCCGGCGCTCACCGAAGATGACCTCAAGGGCGAAGGTTTCAAATTGTTCCTGCCAGGCACGGAGGGACTCGCGCATTGGTGGGATAGTGCCAGAGGATCAGGCGTTCTTCAAGTCGGGGAGTGATTTTCCGGATTGTTCCAGCTTGTCCGGCGGAGTGCTCGGGCTGGGGGACGCGGGCTTTTTCTGAAAATGTGGCGGCGGACCGGAGCGATGGGGTGGAGTGCCCGGGCGATGTGGTGAGTGGCCTTTGGGCCGGCCGGGTTCCTTGTTGAACCGAAAATGGGGAAGATTATCGAAGACCTGTGTCTGTTCCGGGGTGAGGATGCCGCGGATTTGTTCCTGTAATTCACGATGTTCCTCGTGGAGTTGCTTGCGGAACGGTTCGCCAAATTCAAAAATGTGCTTATGACATTGCTTGGTCAGCTCTCGGATTTGGTTTTTCTGTTCCTCACTCAATTCGAGGTGGCGATCGAGATACCCCGATGAACGGAAAAAAACGGGCCGCGCCGGACGGGTTTCCTTGCCGTTGGATTGCCGTTGAAATTCAGGCGTGCCGTTTTGCGGTGGAGCAGGTGTTTTGGGTTCGGATTGGCGCGTCAGCAAATGGCCGGTGCCGACTCCACTGCCGAAAATCAACAAGGTCGCTAGAATGGCTTTCAACTGATCCATCAGACCTCCTTAGCGATCGAGTGCCGGGGTTTCGATGGCCAGCATGACGATGGCTTCGAGTTCCTCATCGATCGACTGGGGTTGGGCTGTCAGCGGGGCGGAAGGAGCCGGTTGAGGCTGTGGGTCAGTCGCTTCAGGTCGGTCCAAGACGGCGACGAGGATCATCACCGCCAGACAGGGCACCGCGGTTTGCATCAGGGATTGGCTCCATTGTTGCCACAGATTCACGGCGACTTGGGGAGCGGCTTCAATGTGAGCCATGATGCGATTTTCGAAGGCGTACGGAACGTGATCGACCGGTATTTGCCGTGTTTCGGTCAGCATTTTCCGCAGAATGTCCTCGGATTCCTTCACGTTCTTCTTTTCAGACGGTTCCATTTTCAAGTTAGTTACAGGTTTACAGATATTTTTCGGGGTTCAGCCGATCCACGGATTTGCGCATTTTTTCGCGCGCGCGATGGGCTTTTACTTTGACGTTTGATTCGCTGAGGCCGGTGAGATCGGCAATTTCCTTAATAGATTTCCGTTCCAGTTCCAGCAAGATGATGATGTGGCGGTCTTCGGGCTTTAGTTCATCAAGGAGTTTATCGACCAACGCCCGGGCGGCTTCACGGTCTGTGTGGGCATGTGATTCCTCACCCAGATTTTCAAACCAATCGTTTTCCTCATCCGAGAGATCGGTGGCATTCCATTCGCGGTTACGCTGGTGTTTGCGAAGGAAATCATAGCAAGTGTACGTGGCCGTGCGCATCAGCCAATGTTCAAACGGGGCTGTGCCTTTATAGCTTGAGAGCTTGCTGAAGGCCTTGAGGAAGACGGTTTGTGCAATGTCCTCCACTTCGTTTTCCCGGCGGGCATAGCGTCGGGCGAGGGCGAAGATGCGTGGCTGATACTTGACCACCAACGGCTCGAAACTGGCCGTGTGCCCATCCAGCACCTCGGCAATCAGTTCTTTATCGGTTGGCTCAGCCACAGCGGAATTGTTAACAGACTCAACGGGTGAACCCATAAAAAAGCCACCGACACCCAGAGGGCATCGGTGGCTGAATTCATTCTTCGGTCATTCGGTTTGGACCGGTTTAGCGGCGGGGACCCCGGTGACCGCGATGCGGCTCAGGTCGACCTTTGGGACCGCCGTGCGGCGGGCGCGGGCCACGGGCTTGCGGGCCTTTGGGGCCATGGCCGGGTTTGCTTCCTTTGCAGCTTGAGCAACCGTTCGGCTTGCCATGAGATTTTTTGCCCCGAATCTGCGGACCTTTCGGTCCAGGACCGGTTTTACCAAAGCCGGGCCGAGGACCACCCCGTTGCGGACCGCGGGCTTGTGGGCCTTTCGGGCTGTGACCTTGGCCGAAACCGGGTCGAGGGCCTTGGCCTTGCATGCGGCCCTGCGGAGCTCGGGGTCCACCCCATTGCGGACCGCGGGCTTGCGAGACTTTCGGGCCGTGACCATGGTTGAAGCTTGGTCGAGGGCCTTGCGGAGGCCGGGGCCCACCGCGTTGCGGACCGCGGGCTTGTGGGCCTTGCTGATATTTCTGGTAACGCTCGGCTGCTTCAGCACGACGATTGTCATCATGGTTGCGGTCACCATGATGGCCCCGTTCGTCGCGATCGTGGTCGCGACTCCGATGATGGCGCTCTCCATCACGATCATGATCCCGGCCGCGGTGTTCGTCGCGATCATCATTCAGTACATATTGTTGGCTGGGGAAGGAGGCTTCGCTACCTTTTTTGCTGGGGCGGCCTTTGCCCTTGCCTTCGCCGCCAGGGCGTTGACTTGGCCTGCCTTTTCCTTCACCGCCTGGACGTTGCCCAGGGCGTCCTTGAGGGCTTCGTCGCATTTCCTCGAGTTTATTGGCTTGTTCCTCAGTGAGGATGGCTCGTATTTTCTTTTGGTATTCTTCGCGGAGAGCGCCGAATCTCTCACGAACCCCCTCGCGGTTTTTGCTTTCCCGGGCTTCAGCCATCAATTTACCAAAGGCGGCACGCTGTTCGGCTTGAAGTTGTTTCATCTGCTCAGCCTGTTTTTCGTTAAGGCCAAGTGCCTTGGCTAAGGCATCACCGCGGTCGGGGCGTTCGCCGCTTTTTCCTCGGAATTCAGGGCGCCCTTTGCCTGGGCCCCGTTCTTTTTCATCTGCCTGCACGGCGGTGGTCAAAAGACCGGCTGCGAGGAGAAAAATAGTGGTTTTGTTGAATTTCATGTTTGTTTTGGTAATTATGTACTTAATTTCGGAGAGAGAACAGGAGCAAAAACTCTCTCGGTTGCAGCCAGAGACGCTTTTGGATTTTGGCTGGTTACAATGATTATGTCATAAATCGGCGTAAAATGGCGGTTGACAGGGCGATGAATCCTGTTAATTTCACCGCCCCGCTGGATTAAAAAACAGCGGTAAACTGTAAGATTTGGGGGTGAATCTCCTTAATGACAGAAATTAAACTTAAAAAAGGTGAACCGGTTGAACGTGCTTTGCGCCGTCTAAAAAAGAAGATGGATCGCGAAGGCACCATTAAGGATGTGCGAAATCGACGTGCGTTCGAGAAACCGAGCGCACGGAAACGGCGCAAGATGAAGGCGTCTAAGTTCCAGGCCATGTTGGCCGCGCGCTACGCTGATTATTAATCCACCCTCATCGGATTGACGGCGCGCCTACGGGCGCGCATTTTTTTTGCCATGACACCTCGCGACATCGTGCTTGATTTGCTCCGCCGTTTGCAAGAGGCCGGACATGAGGCCTACCTCGTGGGGGGGTGTGTGCGCGATGAACTCCGCGGGATGGCGCCGCAGGATTATGATATGGCCACCAGCGCTCGGCCTGAAGAGGTGGAGGCGCTCTTTCCCCAGACCCATGCCGTGGGTAAGAGCTTCGGGGTGATTTTGGTGGTGGAACACGGGCACACTTTTGAGGTGGCCACTTTTCGGGCGGAGAGTGATTACACCGATGGTCGCCGCCCGAATACCGTGACGTTTAGTGATGCGCAAACCGATGCCAGTCGCCGAGACTTCACCGTGAACGGGCTCTTTATGGATCCTCTGACCGACAGGGTGCACGATTGGGTGGGGGGGCAGGAGGACTTGGCGAAACGCCGGCTGCGAACCATCGGACATCCGACTGAGCGATTTAACGAGGATCATTTGCGCTTGTTGCGTGCGGTACGTTTAGCGGCGCAACTGGATTTCGAGATCGATCCAGCCACATTCGCGGCTGTCCGAGACATGGCCGACCACATTACCCGAGTGAGTGCTGAACGGATTCGGGATGAATTGTTGAAACTCTTTCGTCCGCCCTATGCCGCCCGCGGTTTGGATCTCCTTCGTGAGAGCGGTTTGCTGGCGCAGGTTTTGCCCGAATTGCTGCCGACTGTAACGTGCGAACAATCGCCCGATTATCATCCGGAAGGCACGGTGTATGATCACATCCACCTCATGCTTTCCAAACTGCCCGCCGAGGCATCAGCCGAGTTGCCTTGGACGGCGTTGCTGCATGATATCGCCAAGCCGGTGACGCAATCAGAGTGCGAAGAGGGCAGGATCCATTTTTACGGCCACGAGAAAATCGGCGCGGATATGGCGCAACAGATCCTGCAACGGCTACGGTTTCCCAACGTCAAAATCGAGGCCATTGTGCAAACGGTTCGTTATCACATGCAGTTCAAGGACGCGCCGAAGATGCGCAAGGCCACGCTGCGCCGGATGCTGATGCGGCCCACCTTTGAACTGGAGCTAGAACAACACCGGTTGGATTGCCTCGGCTCTCATGGGTTGATGGATATTTATGATTTCATCCGTGAACAACAAACCATGCTTCAGAAAAAACCGCTCTTGCTGGAGCCTTTGATTAGCGGTCGTGATCTGATTGAGTTGGGTATCGAACCGGGACCGGCGCTGGGGCAATTGCTCGATGCTGTGCGAGATCAACAACTGGGCGAGGCGTTCAGCACCCGCGAAGAGGCACTCGCGTGGGCTAAGGAAAAGGCTGACCTTTGACCGACCATTGGGTACGCTGCGCGCGCACGGATGGATAAACTGTTGCTTATCGATGACGAGGCGGATGTCCGCTATTCGTTTGAACGGATCTTCGGCCGCAAGGACGGGCTGGAACTGCACACGGCCGGTAGCGGTGAGGCGGCGCTGGAATTGATTCCGCAGCTCAAGCCGGATTTGGTGATCATGGATGTGCGCATGGGCGGCATCACCGGCATCGAGACGCTGCAGCGGTTGCGGGAGTTTGATTCCAAAACGCCGGTGATTTTGATGACCGCATTCGGGACCACGCAGACGGCTATTCAAGCTATGAAGCACGGCGCCTACGATTACATACTCAAGCCGTTTGATGTGCCCAAGCTTGAGGAGATGGTGGGCAAGGCCCTTGACGCGGCACGATCCATGAAACAGGTGGTGTCGTACGAGCCGCTGCTGGAGAAGGAGGATTTCGATTTAGGCATCATCGGTCAAAGTGCGCCGATGCAGGAGGTATTCAAGACCATCGGCCAATTAGCGGCCAGTGACGCGACTGCCCTGATCACTGGCGAGAGCGGTACGGGCAAGGAGTTGGTGGCGCGTGCGATTTACAGTCACAGTCAGCGTAGTAGCCAGCCATACCTCGCGATCAATTGCGCGGCCATTCCGGAGAACCTGCTGGAGAGCGAGTTGTTCGGCCATGAGAAGGGTGCTTTCACCGGTGCCAACACGCAGCGAATCGGTAAGTTTGAGCAATGCGACGGTGGTACGATCTTTTTGGATGAAATCGGTGACATGACACTCGCTACGCAGACCAAAATCCTGCGAGTGCTGCAGAATGGCACCTTCGAGCGTGTGGGGGGAAATCAGCCTGTTAAGGTGGATGTGCGCGTGATCGCCGCCACCAACAAGCTATTGGAAAAGGCTGTGGAAGAAGGCGAGTTTCGTGAGGATTTATTTTACCGACTGAACGTCGTGCGCATCCAGTTGCCTGCCCTACGCGAACGGCGCGGGGATATTCCGCAGCTCGTCAGTTATTTTCTCACCAAAAATTCATCCAACCCCAAACAACCGAAGACCGTGCAGCCCGATGCGCTTGCTAAGCTGGAAACCCACGACTGGCCCGGCAACGTGCGCGAACTTGAAAACGCCGTGCAACGTGCACTGGTGATGGCCAAAGGCGATGCGATCCTGCTGGAGAATCTCCCGCCGGAAGTGTTGAACGTGGCCGATGCCGCCTCGCCAAATGTCGATGGCGATGATCTGGCCGGGCTAGCCTCGAAGCTGTTTAGGTGGGCGCGTAATAATCCGGACCTGAAGGTGATCCCGGCGGTGGAGCGGGAGCTGGTGATCAATGCGCTTAAGGAAACCGGTGGCAATCAGGTGCAGAGCGCCAAACTGCTCGGCATCACGCGCGCCACCTTGCGCAAGCGGATTGAGAAGTTTGATATCAAACAGGGTTTGATGGTCGAATAATCCGCCGCGTCAGTCGCTGCCCGGGAAACGATCAGTCTCCACCACCTTCAGCGGACCCTGCGGGTCGGTCTCCGGAAACAGCAAAAACCGAAAACCCACCTTAGCTCCCAGCAATTGTTGGCTGTGCGCTACGCCCAAGACGCAGGCGGCTGTGGCGTAGGCGTCACTCTCCATGCAGGTCGCAGCCGTAGCTGTACAGCTGCCGATACCTTGGACTGGGTAACCCGTGCGTGGATCGAGCAGATGCCCGTATCGGCGGCCGTCGATCTCAAAGAAGTTCTCGTAATTCCCCGAAGTGCTGAGCGCACCATGCCGGAGCTTAATGAGCGCGCGCTGGCCTTGTTTACGAGGGTCCTCAATCCACACCGCCCAATGGTCCAGCCCGGGCGGCAGGCCGATTACGCGTGTATCACCGCCGGCCTTAACCATTGCGTGCCGGATGCCATGCCGTTGCAGTACGGCAATCGCTCGGTCCACCGCGTAGCCTTTGCCGAAGCCTCCGGAATCGATCGACATTCCCGGTGCACTCCGGATGAGCATGTTACCTTGCAACTCTATCTGACGGTAGTCGACCTTGGGGAGCACGCTTTGAAGTTCAGTCTTTGTTGGTAGCCTGTAGCCCTCCTTTTTGATGAAGCCCCAAAGTTCGGCTAGCGGTCGAATGGTGGGGTCGAAGGCCCCTTCGGTTTCGCGGGCTATAGCCAGAGCCTTTTTCAACACCGGCTTGAGTTCGGCCGAAACCGCCTTACCTTGGTTGGCTTTGGCTAGGTCACTGTCGTCGCGGTGGATGCTGAGCAGGCGGTCGATGGCGCGGATTTCGGCGAAGGCCGCATTGATGGCCGACTGTGCCTCATCCGGTTCAGCGTATACTGTGACGGAAACAAAAGTGCCCAGAAGCGGCTGTAGCCGCGTAACTGGCTCGGCTGACGTTGACTTACTGCTTAGGCAACCGGCCGGCAGCCACCAGAGCAGGATGCACCACAACACCCCACGTGTGACAAATCCGTTTAACTCCACGCGCAACGCCACGGCAAGAGAGGGTGGCCCCACTGATGTTGGTGATTCCATTGTTGTGATCTAACTTGGCGGCAGTATCTTTTCCAACGAATTGGTTTCGCCATCCTTCGCGGCGAACTTCGTATCCCCAGCTTTCACGGTAATTCAGGATTTCAACCTGTTTAACCTGGCCATCCGGGGTGATGGCAATGACAAAGTCGATAAATAAGTGCTTTCCGATACAACGATCAAATGCAATTACACCAATCACTTTATTATCCTTATAGGCGGTGCAATACCATAGCCCTGGATCGATCACCTTCAGGCTGCTGGCGTCATAAATCTTTTGGATTTCATCACGCGAGTAGCGATGGGTTTTCCATTCGAATTTGTCGGCAGTAGGGAAACATACCTTTTCTGCCTGTGTAGGAGTAAGGTAGGTCTTAGCTTCCACTGAGTAGTTTGACGTGAAAACAATAACTACCGCCAGAATCAAGTATGTTTTGACCATTAAAAATTTCATAAGTTTAAGGGGTAAAGTCGGCACCCGCAAAAACGGATGCCGACTTAAAGCAGTACAAGTTTCTATTAAAACAAATGACCTTAACTTTTTTTTAGGACGGTGGCACCCCTTTCGGGGTGCCACCTTTTTGGTTTATCGCAATTGACTATTTATAAAAGCCTACTGCAAATGGATTGTTTAGAACTGCATGCCTACAGAGAGGTGAAGAGTATCAGTCTCTGTGCCGGTAGCGGTTTCTTTCATTTCAACGTTGGCTTTGATTTCCCAGTTGTCACCGAATTTGTACATTGCACCAAAAGTGATGTACTCGGTGTCAGAACTGTTATTAACAGCCGTGTCAAGTTCCTCATAACGTAGGAACGGAGTGAGGGTGTTATCACCATGCGGGATGTTGTATGCGGCCTCGAGGCGATAACCACCGAAAGACTCGTTAACAATGTCTTGCTGAGCCGAGTCGGTTAAGTTTTCTGGATTATCGATATCCCACCAAGCTTTTTCAGCAATCAGCTCCAAACCGTTTTCAAATCGGTAAGAACCGTACAAAGAAGTCAGTGCTACATCAGATTGCTCATCATCACTGTTATGGTTGGTGGTCATGTACCTGGACGCACTGACGTAAGCACCGCCAGTTTGATAGCTCAGCTTCAAAGTATGGGCGTAGCTATTAATGTTCTTATTATTCAGGTCAGGCCGGGCATTTTTAAATGTCCAGTCTTCCATGTCTTTACCCGCGTTACCTGTATCAGGATTTAAACCCTGAGAGAAGTAGTACTCATACTTAAGACCATCAATAGGCGTGTCACCGTTGAAACCGGTACCCATTTCCATCCATGTAGTTGGAATGATGCTCTTGTACAGCTGAGGACGCTTTGAGGAGTAGAACTGATCCGGCTCGTGGTACTGATTGATCTCACCAATCGGAATCAGTGAGACACCGAGAGAGCGCCAGTTCACATACTCATTGATGTTTACATCAATGTACATTTGCTCCAACTCAAGTGCACCGGAGAAGCGGTCCGTAGAACCATCTTTCAAACCGCCATGCTCTAGTTCGAATTCCGAAACAAACTTGGCATAGTCGCTGAGTTTGTAGGTCGGGATAAGCACATAACGATAAGCATCGGCCTTGGTGGTTCCGCCACCGGACTGCCATGTGATCTGACCGTAGAAGTTGAATTGTAGACCTTGGGCTGCAGCTTGGTTGAGGAAGTTGGGTTGTGCCCCTCCGTTTTCAACTTGTTGCTGCAGCTTTAGGATCTGCTCCTCCAGTGCATCTATTTGTTCCTGGGTAGTTTGACCCATGGCCACGCCTGCACCGGCGATAAAGGTAGCCATTCCCAGTTGGATTGATTTGTTCATTTTTTACTAATTAGTATTTTCGTTATGTGTCCTCGGCCCTCCACTTGAGAGCGAGCTCGCGAAAACGAGTCTCATTCGCAACACAGCGCACCAAGGATACTGAGACTCAATATCAAATGCGCAAGCCCACGATATTGAGACTCAGTATCAGTGTCAATAGGGAATTTGAATTTATTTGAAGAGGGTGTAGGAGGGCTAATTACCCTTGTTTTTACACTCTCCGAGGCGTTTCATTTCCTCGCAGGAAGCATTGATCCGAAGTTGTTGGGTTTTAACTTTGAACCCTAGGCCGGTAGAAATCTCATTTTCTAGTTGATCCAACCGGTCGCTTTCAAATTCAACGATCTTCTCACAGTCATCACAAATAATGTGATTGTGATTAGGGTGATCCGCGTAATTTGGGTCGTAAATCTTGTAGTCTTTGCCGAAATCCATCTCGTGTACGAGCCCGCTTTCAGTGAGGAGGGGCAGGGTACGGTACACCGTTGCACGCGATACGGAGGAATCTTTCTCTCTAGCCCATTCGAGCAATTGCTCGGCAGTGAAGTGTTGGTCAGTCCCAAAAACCGTGTCCACGATAGCACGACGCTGAGCAGTTATCCGGAGGTTTTTTCCTTCAAGGAAGCCTAGAAACTTCTCCTTGGCGGCAATTCTGTCGGGTTCAGCCATCAGCAACTAGTATAAAAAACCTTTCGGCTAAGTCAATGCCATCTAATTCCAAGGAACCATGGAAAAGCTGCATGGTGTTGCGCCCATTTTGTGCACATGCGACCCTCCGGGCGTGCGAGTGGAATTAATCAATACAGGTAGTGAACTCCTCGTAGGTCGCGTACTTAACACCCATCAACAATGGCTGGGCCAGCAACTTTCCGATGCCGGTTATGAGCCCAGCTATCAGCAAACTATCCCGGATACAGGAGATGCAATTCAGTCTGCGGTGTGCGAGGCCATTGATCGTAGCGAATTGGTGATTGTGACCGGAGGTTTAGGGCCTACTAGTGATGACATCACCCGCCAGCGTATTGCGGAGCTGCTGGGCGTCCCTTTGGAGGAACACGCCGAGACCCGTGAACGGATCATCGCCCATTTTCACAAACGCCAACGGCCCATGCCGGAGGTGGTGCTGGTGCAGGCGCAAGTACCACACGGTGCCACGGTATTGCCCAATGACCACGGTACAGCCCCGGGCTTGGCTCTACAAACCGCGCGTGGCTGGCTGATACTGTTGCCCGGCCCGCCCCGTGAATTGCGCCCCATGTATACAGGCTATGTGGCACCGTTGCTCACCGAGGAATTGCCGCCGGAAAACCCCATGCTCATCCGCACGGTGAAAACCATGGGGATCGGGGAATCTTCCGTGGAGGAACGTATTGCGCCCGTTCTGCAGGCGCAGTGTGCTGAGGGGTTGGAGATAGGTTATTGCGCACGCATGGGCGAGGTGGATGTGCGCCTGTCCGCGCACGGCAGCGGCGCGGCCGCCTTGCTGCAGCAGGCTGAGTGTATCGTGCGAGAACAGGTGGGGGATTATGTTTTCGGTGTGGATCAGGAACGACTGGAGGATGTGATTGTCCGCGAACTGAACCGCCGCGAGCAAACGCTCGTGCTGGCTGAATCGTGCACAGGTGGTTTTTTGTCCCATCGCATTACCAATGTGCCGGGCGCCTCTGGCATGTTTCTGGCCGGCTATTGCACCTACAGTAACGCGGCAAAGCGAGATACACTGGGCGTCAGTGAGGATTCTCTGGCGGCTCATGGCGCGGTGAGCGAGGTGGTGGCACGTGAGATGGCAGAGGGAGCACGGGCAGCGCATGCCGCGGATTATGCTCTAGCCACCACGGGCATAGCGGGCCCCACCGGCGGCACGGAGGAGAAGCCAGTGGGCACGGTATTTATCGCGCTGGCCACTGCGAAGGGGACGCGGGTATTGAACCCCTGCAATCGTTGTGATCGCGAAACCTTCAAGTATGTAACCACGCAACAAGCCTTGGGCCTGTTGTGGAAGGCATTGGCATAAAAAAAGCCCGCCTAACGGCGGGCTTAAAATAGTTGAGGGCGGATCAATCCGCACCGTCATTGCCGATGGCTTCCACAGGGCAACCTTCCATGGCTTCCTGACACAGGGCTTCTTCTTCTTCGTTCTCCGGTTGTTTGTAGAGGAAGGAATAGCCACCATCATCGTTCCGGGTGAAGTTTTCCGGAGCCGTTTCGCGACAGAGGTCACAATCAATGCACTCGGTGTCGCAGTAGTATTTGCCAGATGCGTTGTCTTCGTATTTATCTTCTTTAGTTGCCATGATAAACCAATCGTCCTCAAAAAAGTTAGTCGATTTTGGGTGGTAAATCAAGGTGATTCATCTGCGAGTTGCATAAAATGACGTTCGCATACGGGGAATAACCTCGCGCCTTTCGTGTGCTTTCCTTTAACTTCCAGCCCGTGGATCAAAATCGTCAAACTCGCATTCTGGCCACGCTCGGCCCTGCCACCGATTCTGTGGAGGCGATCGGCAAGCTGCTGGATGCGGGTGCCAATATTTTTCGCCTGAATATGTCTCATGCCCGGCATGATTGGGCCAAAACCACCACCGCGCACATACGCGAAGCCGCCGCCCAACGCGGTCGGGTGCCCGCCGTTCTCATGGATCTGCAGGGGCCGGCCATCCGGACGGGCGATCTGCCGGAGCCGTTGGAGCTGAAACAGGGCGATCGATTCGATTTCTCCGTGGATGCAACCGTGCAGGGCGATCGGGTGGTGGGAGTGAATTACCCGAATTTCCTGAACGACATCGAGGTGGGCGCCATTATCCTGATTGATAATGGATTGATTCGCATGAAAGTGCTGAACAAAACCGAATTAGTCGCTGAATGCGAGGTGGATATTGGCGGCACAATGGGAAGCCGGCGCCACATTAATTTGCCCGGCACCAAGGTGAGTTTGCCGGCGTTAACGGAAAAAGACCGCCGAGACGCCGCGCTTGGCTTGGAATTGGGCGTTGATTATCTGGCTCTTTCGTTTGTGCGGGAAGCGGCCGATGTGGAGGAACTTCAAGCGCTGATCCAAGCCGGCGATCACCCCACCATGGTGGTGGCCAAGATCGAGGATCAACACGCGGTGAAACGTATTCGGCGTATCATCAAGGCGGCTGATGCGATTATGGTGGCCCGCGGCGATCTTGGCGTGGAATGCCCGTACGAAGAACTTCCGATCATTCAACGACACATCGTGCACGAGTGCCTCACGGTTGGCAAACCGGTGGTAGTGGCCACGCATATGCTCGAGAGCATGATCAACGAACCCCACCCCACGAGGGCAGAGGTGACCGATGTGGCCAATGCTGTATTCGAGCAGGCTGATGCCATCATGCTAAGCGGTGAAACCTCCGTGGGGCAGTTTCCCACGATGTGTGTTGAGGTGATGGACCGGATTGCTCGGCGCATGGAGCAGGAGCGTGGCGCGCGTTTTCACCGCGAAGCAAAGTTGACCGATCAACGCCAGCGACTGGCCAAGTCTGCCGTGCGCATGGCTGATGATTTGGCGGCGGACGCCATCGTGATGTTTACTGTGAGTGGTCGCATGGCACGGGAGACCGCCTGGATGCGGCCGCGTCACGCGAAGATCCTGGCCTTGTGCGCCGACCCACGAGTAGCCGGAGCCTTGGCATTGCACCGCGGTGTGACCCCGGTAATCATCGAAAACTTTTGCCCCGACTTTCCCGTTCTGGACGCTATTGCCACCTTGAAAGAGCACGGTCATTTACAGGCCGGCCAAACCGTGGTGGTGAGCAGCTCCACTAAGGCCGTTGAGGAAATTGCTAACTCCGTGCAGATACACGAAGTGAGCTGAAGCCTAATTGGTGGTGAACAAATACTCGGTGGCTTCGCCGGCGATGTAGAGGATCGGTTCAGGAAATAACCCCAGACCGATCAATCCGAAGAGGCACGCCAGAAGCACCACCTCCGCCGCACGCGGGCAGGGAAACGGTTCAGTGGAGGGAGCTTCCTCCGCCCAGAATCGGCCTTTGCCCCAGAAGATTTCGCGGATGACGGTGAAGTAGTAGTAGAACGAAATCACCACGCCCACCAACGCCGCGCCAATGACCCAGGGCATTACCGGATGCACGGCCACCGAGCCGATCGCTGCGCGCAGTAGGGCGAATTTACCCATGAAACCGGCTAGCGGCGGCACGCCAGCCAGAGAGATAATCGAGAGCGTCAATACCGTGGCCATCAATGGCGAGCGTTGATGCAGATTGGCCAGTGTACTGATGTCTTCATCGCCACTTTCCTCCGATACCACGGAGATCACCGTGAATGCTCCGACTACGCCAAAGATATACGCCGTGAGATAAAACAACACAGCTTGCGCGCCTTGATCACTCAGTGTCATCAGGCCCAGCAACACAAACCCGGCACTGGCGATGCTGGAATAACCCAGCAGCCGTTTCAGGTTGCGCTGGCGCAAGGCGCACAGGCTACCGTAGAGAATCGTGGCCGCAGCCATCAGCGCCAGCAATTGCCGTAGCCATGCTTCACCCAGTAGTGGAGGACAGGCATCGTCCAGCAGGCGGAGGATCAACACAATGCCAGCCGCCTTTGAGCCGGTGGATAGAAACGTTGTCACCGGCGTGGGCGCGCCTTGGTAGACATCCGGCACCCAAAGATGGAAGGGCACGGCCGCCAGCTTGAAGAACAATCCGCCCAAAGTCATCAAGACACCCAGCTGATAGAGCAGCATCATGGAATCGTCGTTCAACCCGGAAGCTGCTCGGGCAACTTCATGAAAATCCAAGGCGCCCGTACTGCCGTAAATCAAGGCGATACCAAAAACCATGATCGCCGAGGAAGCCGCGCCCAGAATCAGGTATTTGATGCCGGCTTCCAGCGAACGCAGCCGGTGCCGTTCAAAGCTGGTCAGCACATAAAATGTAATGGTGATCAATTCCACCGCCACAAACAACAGCACCAGACTATTGGCACCGGCGGCAAAGGACATGCCCGCCAGGGCAAAGCAGGTGAGTGCGTACAATTCCGAAATGCCCGACCGAATTCGCTCCGCATAGCTTTGGGTCAGCAACACCACCAACACGGCCGCCAACACAAAGTAACCTTGGAAATAAACCGCCAAGCTATCTTTCACATAGCCCGTGGCCCCCGTGCCGGTACCTTGATCGAAAATGGTGAAGCTGTAGCAAAACACTGCGACCAATCCGCCGGCTACCCACCAGCCCAGTTGCGCCTTGCGCTCGGCAGGCGTCCAGAGATCCACCAGCAATACCACAATGCCCAGTAGGCAAGCGCCAAGCTCCAGGCTAACCAGAGAGAGATCCATTATTCAGCCTCCTCCTCAGTTGAGGCCTGTGCTTTTTTGGCCTGTTCAAAGGTGGCATTGGACTTGCCAATCTTATCGGTGATCAGTTTCGGATAAAAACCGAAGAGCAGTAGCACGGCCACCAACAGTGCGTACGGCAGGCGTTGCCAGTGTTTGAGATCTTCCACTTCCGGAGTCTGTTCTCCTTTGATGCCGTGTAGCAGAGTGCGGATGGCTCGCAGCATGTACACGGCCCCGATCACCAGTGCGCTCCAAATGCCGATGCTGGTAATCACCGGGTATACCTTCCAGGCGCCGAAGAACACCGTGAGTTCACCGGCAAAGTTTGCAAAGCCGGGCAAGCCGCAACCGGCCATGAGCGCCATGATCATCAGGGTGCCCCAAAATGGCATGCCTGCGAGTAGGCCCTGAAGTTTGTCCATGTCCAGCGTGCGCGCCTGCGAATACAGGTATCCGCTTAGGCCAAACGCTAGTCCGGCCAGTAGCCCATGGGCCACCATGACCATCACCGCGCCGGTCAAACCGACGGTGGTGACACTGGCAATTCCGAGGAACACAAAACCCATGTGGGCCACGGACGAGTTGCCAATGAGCAGGTTCAAATCTTTCTGGCGCATGGCCACGAGGCCGCAGTAGAGGATGTTACCCAGACAAAGCAGGGCGAGGATCGGTAGCCACGTTTGTGCGCCCTCGGGCAACAACGGCAGGGCCACCTTGATCAGCATGAACAGGCCGAATTTTTTGATCACGCCCGCGTGCATCATCGCCGTCGCCGTTGGCGCCGCGCTATACCCCAGTGGCGCCCAGGTGTGGAACGGCCAGAGCCCGACCAGAATTCCGAGGCCAAACATGAGTAGGGCGAAAATGACATTTTGTTCCGTTACACTGAACGCACCTGCTTCTGTTCCCGCGAATTGAGTTCCATGATCCATCATGCTGAGCAGGCTGAATGAGCCAAACTGCAGGTAGAGCATGATCACTCCAGCCAGAGTCAGTAACGCGCCGAGACTGAGGTAGAGAGTGATTTTGTAGGCGGCAAAATCCTTGTCCTGTCCGCGCCCCCAAACGCCGATCATTATGAATGTAGGCACCAACGCCAGCTCATGAAGGAAGTACATCAGGAAAATATCGAGCGACATAAAGGCCCCCAAAATGCCACCGGTCATCAGCAGGAGCAGGATGTAGAATTCCTTTTCACGCGTTTGAATTTCCTGCGCACAACACGTCGCGGCAAAGGCAACCAACGCCGCCATCAACACCATCACAATGCCGATGCCATCCACGCCCACATAATAATTGATGTTCAGAGTTGGGATCCATTCCACACGCTGGGTGAATTTATAGCCGTATTCGTCCTCCAAGGCAGATTCCTCAGTGCCTTGAGCGAGTAATTGCCCCGGCTGTTCGGTTATTGGTGGATCGAAAGCGGAGAAGACATAGATGGCCAATAGTAACGATCCTAGTGTTGCCAGGCGGGCGCCCCAGCGGAAGTACTGCCGTTTCTCACTGGGCACCACGGCCAATATCAGAGCCATGGCGAGCGGCAATCCCATGATGTAGGTGAGCGGTGACATCATTAAAAAAGAATCCAAGCAAGGATGCTTAGTAATCCGATTACCGTGAGGAGGGCGTAGGTTTGCAAATTACCCGATTGAAACAGGCGAACTAGGCAGCCGGTCACGTCTATTGCTCCGCTGGTGCCTTTCACTCCCAATCCAGCAATGATCCAACGATCAAACCAATTTGAGGCGTAGGACAAGGTCTCCTGTGTCCAGTGGTTGAGGAAGGCGTACAGTTCATCGAAGTAAAACCGATCCCGCATCCAGCGCGACAACTCGCCCAGCTTGGCCGGCAACGGATCCGTATCGGCGTTGCGGTAAACCATGTAGCCACCAATCATTCCAACTGAGGCCGCGATTGTTCCCCAAATTAACGCTGCATGATGCGAAGCTCTGACTTCTTTAAAGCCTAAATAATCAGCCAATCCGATTTGGGGGGCACCTAGGAAAACACTGAATAGCGCGAGGATAATTAAGGGCAGCAGCATTTCACCGGGCACTTCGTGCGCCTCTTTCGCTTGATCTGTGCGCGTTTTGCCAAAGAACGCCACCAACACACACCGCATCATGTAAAACGCCGTTAGTGCTGCCACGGTCACCCCGATGAAGAACAACGGTTTCTGGTTTAAGTGCGCCTGCATCAGGATAGCGTCCTTACTGAAAAATCCGCTGAGCAACGGGAAACCTGCCAAGGCCAATGCCCCGATGATAAACGTGATGGAGGTCTTGGAAAGTTTGTGCCGGAGCCCGCCCATGTTCCAAATGTCCTGTTCATGGTGGCAGGCATAAATCACCGCGCCTGCTCCAAGGAAGAGCAACGCCTTGAATGCCGCGTGCGTGGTGAGGTGAAACATGGCGGCTTCCGCCCCCCCACAACCCACCGCCATCACCATGTAGCCCAGCTGCGAAAGGGTGGAGTAGGCGAGAATTCGTTTGATGTCATTTTGTTGAATGGCTATGAGCGCAGCCAACAACGCAGTGATGGCCCCGATCCAAGCAATGATCAGCAAGGCATCCGGAGTGAATAGAACCATCACTCGGCACAACATATATACTCCAGCCGCCACCATCGTTGCAGCGTGAATGAGAGCGGAAACGGGAGTGGGGCCTTCCATGGCGTCCGGCAGCCAGACATGCAGTGGGAACTGAGCACTTTTTCCGACGGCCCCGCAAAAAATAAGGAGGCCGGCTAGGGTGGATACTTGGCCGGTGATGGAAGCAATGTTGACGGTGTGCGCTTGCTGCCATACTAGGAGAATGCCCAAGAGAAAGCCGACATCCCCGATGCGATTGGTGATGAAGGCCTTTTTGCCGGCATCAGCCGCCGCCGGTTTATCAAACCAATGGCTGATCAAGAGATAGCTGGAAACACCCACCAGTTCCCAGAAGATGAACATCATGATCAAGTTGGAGGAGAGGACGATGCCCAGCATGGAAAAAACGAAAAAGCTGAGCGCTCCAAAATATCTCGAAAACCCTATGTCTTTCCTCATGTACACCAAAGAGAAAACATGGACGAGTGTTCCAATGAACGTGACGATGAGTAACATCAGTCGGCTCATGGGATCATTCAGCGTTTGGATATCGATGGCAAAAGATTCTTGGCCGACAGCAGTGGGTAGTGGGGAATCATTCTCGACCAAACCGATGGAGAGCCAGGTGAATTTAGGGTCGCTACCAGCCTCGGTTTTTTCCACGCCTTGAGTGGCAAATAGGAAAATGCTGATGCCTAATCCGATCGCGACAGCTCCGGTCGACAAGCCAGCGCTGAGTTGCCGATAGCGCTTGGTGAAAAGCAAAATCAGAACCGCAGATATCAACGGAAGTAGCAGGACTGCTGTCGGCAGAAAACGGATGATTTGTTCCTTGCTCATCTACAGTTTCATTGAGGTGAGGTCGGTCACGTCGTTGGTTTGGCGTTTGCGGTAGAGGGCGACGATTAGGGCGAGGCCCACGGCGACTTCGGCGGCGGCGACGGTGATAATGAAAAACACCATCACTTGTCCATCAAGGTTGTCTCGAAAATGGGAGAAGGAGACGAGCGCAAGGTTGGCGGCATTGAGCATCAGTTCCAAGCCCATGTACATCACGATCAGGTTTCGCCGGATGATCACACCGAGCAGACCGAGGCAGAAGAGCACCACGCTGACGATCATGTAATGTTCGACTCCGATGATCATTCGGCTTCGGCCTCCGGGGTTTCCTCGCGTTTGCTCAATAGGATGCAGCCCACCATCGCGACGAGAAGTAGGATGGAGACGATTTCAAAGGGCAGCAGGTAATCGGTAAACAGTAATTTGCCGAGCGGCTTGGTCTCGGCCACGCCATCGCCGGTGAGGGTATGGCCCGCGCCGGATTGGTTGATGGTGTTGATGATCAGCATGGCCAGGCCGGTGACGGCAGCGAAGCCGAGGAAGGTGCCGAATTTCTGGTAGCGGCGGCGTTCCTCCTCCTTGACGTCCAGCAGCATGATCACGAAAAGGAACAGCACGATGACGGCGCCGGCATAGACGAGGATTTGCACGGCGGCTAGGAAGAAGGCTTTGAGCAGCACGAACAGGCCGGACATGCTGATTATGGTGAGCACGAGGAACATCGCGCTGGTAACCGGGTTGCGACTGAAGGGATTGAACACCACCAGCAATCCGCAGAGCAGTGTGAGCGCGCTGAAAATGTAGAAGAGAATCTCCTGCATTACTCGTCCGTCGCCTTCTTGTCCTTGGCCTCGGGCTTGTCCACGGGGAACGTTTCCTGCGCCTTGGCTTCCTCGGTTTTCTTTTCCCACTTCTTGATGCGGTCGTGGTGGGTGCCGCCGTGTTCGAGGAGCTTGTCCTTGTGAAAAATCATTTCCTCGCGATTGCTGCCCGTGAGGGCGTAGTCGCGCCGCATGGTGTCCTCATCGTAGCCCTCGTAATAATCCTTGGCGAGGTATATGGCCTCTTCGGGGCAAACCTCTTCGCAGAAACCACAGAAGATGCAGCGGAGCATGTTGATCTCGAAATCCTTCGGCATCTTCTCGGCGCCTTCGCGATCGGCGTCCTCGCCGTTTTCGCCAGGGGGCGTGATGCGGATGGCCTTGGGCGGGCAGACAAATTCGCAGAGCTGGCAGCTCACGCACTTGGTATTGTCATTCTGGTCACTCACCAAATACGGCGCGCCGCGGAAGCCCTCAGGTACGGTCCAGAGTTCCTCTGGATAGTTCAGCGTAGCCTTGAACTTGTTGTCCTTGTTTTTCTCCTCGTAGACCTTTGATTTCTTAAACGAGAAAAAGTGGCTGAGCGTGACCTTGAAACCATTCAGGAACGTGGGAATGTATAGGCGTTCCCACCAGCTCAATTTCACGCGTTGGACTTCTTTGGCCATGTTATTTTGTGAGGGTAAAATACAGGTACAGGGCGGTCACGACAATGTTCGCCAATGCGAGCGGAACAAACCGTTTCCAGCCGAGATCCATGAGTTGATCGTACCGGAAGCGCGGCAGCATCCAACGCACCCAGATAAACAGCCCCATAAACAGCAGTAGTTTGCCGATAAAGATGCCGACCTGCAACAGGCCAATCCCGAGCGTGCTGGCGGTTTCGTTCAGGCCTGCAAAGGGCAGTGTCCAGCCGCCGAGGAACAGCACCACCATCATGGCGCTTACGGCGATCATCGCGGCGTACTCGCCGAGGAAGAACAGCGCGAATTTCATCGAACTATATTCAGTGTGATAGCCGCCGACCAATTCGGATTCACTTTCGGGCATATCAAACGGCAGCCGGTTCGTTTCCGCAAAAGACGCAATCAGGAAGATCACAAAAGCCAGCGGTTGTTTGAAAATGAGCCAGGCGCCGGAGGCTTGATATTCCACCACCTTGGACAGATTTAATTCGCCCACCAACATGAACACCGGCACCACGCTCATGCCCATGGCAATTTCGTAGGAGATCATCTGTGCGCTGCTGCGAATACTGCCAAGGAAGGGGTATTTGGAATTACTCGCGTACCCCGCCAGCACAATGCCGTACACGCTGAGGCTTACAATGCCGAAGGTGTAGAGGATACCGACATTTAGGTCGGCGATCACGGCCGGTTGATTGCCGATCTTGGTGCCAAAGGGAATGACCGCCAGTGTCAATAGCGCCGGCACCATACTCACAGCGGGCGCCAGCCAGAAATATACTTTCCGCACATAAGCCGGCGTGAAGTCTTCCTTAAGAATGAACTTCAGGCCGTCCGCTGCCGGTTGCAGCAGCCCCCACGGGCCCACGCGATTCGGACCCACGCGGTCCTGTATCCATGCTGAAATGCGCCGCTCGGCGACCACCGAGTAGGCCACCAATGGCAACACCACAGCGAACACTGCAATCACGATCTTCAGCAAACTGAAGAGCGCGAACTGCTGCCCTGCCGCTAAGCTATTAAACCATTCGGTCATTATTTTTTACCAAATCCACTTAGAAAGCACGGGGCAGATGCCTGTGATTGTTCTCTGTGGTGGATTCCATTTAAATCTCCACCGTCACGCCCGTGTCGCCCAACGCGGCCCAGGTTAATTCCTTCGCCTTGAAGGCTTCCACCTCGCCGGCCATTTGGTTGAATAGCCCCTCGATGGTGCTGAACCCGTTTTGGCCGGTGGTGTTTTCGACCAGTTCATGCAGGAATTCCCATTCGGGACGGGCATCGCCGGGTCCCTCGAGCGCTTTCATAAATTTCTGCACGCGGCCTTTAGTATTGGTAAACGTGCCGCGTTTCTCGGCGTGCGCGCAGCCGGGCAACAGGTAATGAGCTTTAGCGGTAGTGGCGTTGGGGAGGATATCGCTCACCACGAGCAAATCTAGTTTGTCCAGAAGTGCTTCACTAATACCGGTCTTGGTGACGTCATCGCCGAATACAATTAATGTTTTAATTGTGCCTGCTTCGATGCCGGAGGCAATGTCCTTCAATTGGCTACCAAGTTCCTCGCCGGCTATTCCAATCAATCGCGAGCCGGTACTATTCGGGTTTTTATCTGGGCAGGAGAGAAGATGGTCACCTTCGCCCATGCGCGGGGATGAATCGGTAATGGCCTCCAGTTTATTTGCCAGCTTCTTTAGGAGGTATAGCTCCTCATTGGTTTGGCGTGCTCCCCCAATGATAGCTACCGACCCAGATGCGGCTTTCTCAAGTTTGCTGCTGATCTTCGTGATAGCTGTAGCCCAACCGCTGGCACCCTTGATCTCGGATAAACGGTCCTCGCTGCCAATCCATTTATAATTGAGTCGGCCCGAATCGCACATCCACGGTCCGTTAACCGCATCGTTTTCGCGCGGCTCATAGCGGTACATGGTGTTCTCTCGCGAGCCAATCACGGTGTTACAGCCGGTGCCGCAGCCGGTGCAGAGGCTGTTGGTTTCCTTTAGGAACCATACGCGCATCTGGAACCGGAAATCCTTGGAGGTCAACGCGCCGACCGGGCAGATGTCAACGGTGTTGAGCGTGTAATTATTGTCAAATGGCGTGTCGAGGAAGGTGGCGATGGTGTTGTAACTGCCGCGATTCACAATGCCGAGTGCGTCGTCATCGGCGATGTCCTTGCTGAACCGGATGCAGCGGGTGCAGAGCACACAACGCTCGGCATCGAGCATGATACGTGGGCCGAGATCCACGGCCTTGGGCTTGTGCACCTTGTGCTCGGCAAACTGGCTTTCGGCCTGGCCGTGTTCCACGCTATACTCCTGCAGTTTGCATTCGCCGGCCTGATCGCAAATGGTGCAGTCGAGCGGGTGATTGATGAGCAGGCTCTCCAGCACGGCCTCGCGCATCTCTTTTGTTTCCGGGCTGCTGGCGTAAATCTCCATGCCGGGAATCAGATTGGTGGCGCAGCCGATCACGCCCTTGGGCGTTTGGCGCTCGTAAGGGAGCACCATCGGATCAATTTTCAGCGAGCCGTCTTCGTTCATCGGCGACTTGCCGTCGGGGCCGGGGCGTCCGGGCATGCCCACGTGCACAAGACACATGCGGCAGTTGCCGGCCACGGGAAGCTTGGGATGATAACAGTAATGCGGAATCTCGATCCCAGCATGCTCACACGCTTGCAACACCGTGGTTGGCGCGAGATTGCCCTGCCAATCGGCTGTGAGCTTGGGCACATCGATCTCTCGCCCATCTACCTTGACGGTGGTGGTCTCGATCGCGGGTGGCTCGTCCGTTTTGGTTTCCTCAGACATGGTCAGGCAGATACTTTCTCCTCAAACTTGTCCTTAAATTTATCCACAAAACTCAGCACCGGCCAGGCGCAGGCTTCGCCGAAGGCGCAGATGGTGCGGCCTTGGATATTTTGCGCAATGTGCTTGAGGTACTCCGGATCCTCCGCCCGCCCTTCGCCGTGGGTGAGGCGATGTAGCGCCTTGTTCATCCAGAGGGAACCCTCCCGGCACGGGGTGCATTGGCCGCAGCTTTCGTGTGCGTAAAACTCGGCTAGATTGGCTAGGCACTCGACGATGTCGCGGCTGTCATCAATGACTATTATCGCACCGGAACCGGACATGGTCCCGATTTTCATCAGCGTATCGAAATCGTACGGGACATCGAGCAGGTCCATTTCCTCTTCGCCCATCTTGAACTTTTCGCCGGCCCGCAACACCTTGGAGGAGGAGCCGCCGGGGATGATCGCCTGCAGCTGGTTGCCGTTGCGCAAGCCGCCGCCAAAGTTGGGGTCATTGATCAGCTCACCAAGCGTGACCTTACCGGTTTCGATTTCGAAATAGCCGGGTTGCTTGACGTCACCGCTGAGGCTCACGAGACGGGTGCCAGTATTATTCGGTGTGCCGAGTTTGGTAAAGGCTTCGGCGCCCATCTCCACAATATGTTTCACATTGCAGAGCGTCTCCACGTTGTTGACGATGGTGGGGCACATGTAGAGGCCGAGAGCGGCCGGGAAGTAGGGCGGCTTAATGCGCGGGTAGGCGCGCTTACCTTCGAGACTCTCAATCAGGCCGGTTTCCTCACCACAAATATAGGCGCCGGCACCGCGGTGCACATGAATTTCCAGATCGTGTCCGCAACCGAGGATATTCTTGCCTAGGTAGCCCTTGGCACGCGCCTCGGCGAGGGCGGTGTTGATGATCTTCGCGCCTTCGGTGAATTCGCCGCGGATATAAATGTAGGCGAGGTTCACGTGGTTCGCCCAGCAGGCAATGATCATGCCTTCGATGAGCTGGTGCGGATCCTTGTAAATGATTTGCTTATCCTTGAACGTGCCCGGTTCGGATTCGTCCGCGTTGCAAATGAGATAAACCGGCTTGGGATTCGGATGGCGGACGAAGCTCCACTTGAGCCCACAGGAAAAGCCAGCACCGCCGCGTCCGCGCAGGCCGGAATCCAGCACGCTCTTGCGTAACTGCGCCTGGGCGGTGATCTCGATGCCTTCGGCCCCGGTCGAAGGCTTCATGTCCAGCGACTGACGCAGGGCTTGATAGCCCCCGTGGCGCTCGTAGCACTCGATATCCTTCGAGTAATCCGGCGCATCGGCGTACTTCAACAGTAGTTTGTGTTCCTGCGGCATCTGCTTGACTGTTTTTAAAAAATCGCTAGTTTCGGCCGCTCACCGAATTGCCCGATGGTGTAACGGTAGCACGACAGATTCTGATTCTGTTTGTTGGGGTTCGAATCCCTATCGGGCAACCATTTCATCATTCGCACACCCCCAAAATTTCATCGGTCTTGGCGTTGTCCACGGCTTCGTAAAAGTCGTTATTGCACATCATCACTGGGCCAGTGCCACAGCTAGCTAGGCATTCGGCAAATTCGATGCTGAATTTTTTATCTTCAGTCGTTTGCAGTCCGTGCTTTTTTGGATCCAGCTTCAGCTTGGAACACAGGTTTCTGTGCAGATCCGTGCCGCCGGCTAATGCGCAGCTGAGTGTGCGGCACACTTTTAATAAATACTTACCCGTCTGCTCCTCGCGTAGCATCGGGTAAAAGGTGACCAGCTCGTAGAGGTTAAGCGGCGCAATGCCGATTTCGCCCGCAGCCCATTGCATCGCTTCCTTGCTGATATAGCCGGCTTCGGATTGGATGGCATGCAGCACCATTAATGACGCGCTGCGCTGCTCGCCTTCCGGATAATGCGTGAGCAGCTCGGCTACTTCCTGTTTCAAATTGTCGGACGGGGTAAAGCTCATCGGTCACATTCTCCCATTACGAAGTCCAGTGAGCCGAGGATGGCGACCACATCGGCCATCATATGGCCGGGCACCATGTGGGACAGGATGCTCAGGTTCACAAAGGATGGGGCGCGGATCTTCAGCCGGTGCGGGGTTCCGCCTCCAAGGCTGTTGATATAAAAACCCAGCTCTCCTTTTGGATTCTCCGCGCCGAAATAGACCTCACCGGTTGGCGCATCCTGGCCCTGCGTGACGATCATGAATTGATGGATCAATTCCTCCATGCTTGTCATCACTTTGTCTTTGGGCGGCAAAACGATCTTGCCGTCGGCCACATTGATCGGGCCTTTGGGGATATCCTTGATGCATTGCCGCAGGATCTTCACGCTCTCGCGCATCTCAAGGATGCGGATGGCGTAGCGGTCATAGCAATCACCCTTGGTGCCGATGGGCACGTCGAAATCAAACCGATCGTAAATCATGTACGGTGATGCTCGGCGCACATCGTGTTCCACGCCGCTGGCGCGGAGGTTGGGGCCGGACAAGCCGAAATCAATCGCGTCTTCTCGGCTGATCACGCCGACATCCTGCGTGCGCTCGAGAAAGATCGGGTTGCGCGTCAGTAGTTGCTCGGTCTCATCAAAATTCACCTCTACCTCATCGAGGAATTTGCTCAGCTCATCGAGCCATCCCTCGGGCAGATCGCGGGCTAAACCGCCCACACGCGTGTAGCTGGTGGTAAACCGCGCGCCGGTCAGTGCTTCGATGAGGTAATAAATTTTTTCACGCTCCGTAAACGTGTGCAAGAATACAGTGAACGCGCCAGTATCCATCGCAAACGCACCGAGCCCCAGTAGATGTGCCGATACCCGGGCCAGCTCGCAGCAGATCGTGCGGATGTACTGGCAACGCTCGGGAATCTTTTCCTCCACCCCGAGCAGTTTCTCGACCGCCAACACGTAGTGCACGTTATTGGCCAGCGGCGCGAGGTAATCCAACCGATCCGTGTACGGGATGAACTGGTTGTAGGTCATGTTCTCGGCGATCTTTTCGTCGCCGCGATGCAGGTAACCCACGTCCGGTTCGGCTTTGGTGATGATCTCCCCATCCATCTCAAGTCGCAGCCGCAGCACGCCATGCGTGGCGGGGTGGGAGGGGCCCATGTTCAGCACCATCTTTTCGCCCTGCACATCAGACAACTCGTCCGCCGCACTAGCCGCGCTGGAGGCCGTGTCGCGAAATTCGATGTCCTGGTTGGTGCTGGCAGTAGTCATGAACAATTAGCTTTGCCAATCCTCCGGGTTGCGGCGGCGCGGTTCGCGGCGGGTGGAATCTTCGCTGCTAGGCAAGGTCACAAACGGCCCTCCCTCGAGCGGCGCGACATCCGTGCTGGCCACGTCCGGCATTTCGGTGGGCTTGCCTTCGAGCGGGAAATCTTTGCGCAATGGAAAGTACGGATAGCCTTCCCACATCAGGATGCGCTTGAGGTTTGGGTGACCGGCGAACTTCACGCCCATCATGTCGTACGCCTCGCGCTCATGCCAATCGGCTGTACGCCATACGCCGGTTACCGTTGGGACTTCGCCGTGCTCCTCGGTGACGGTGATTTTCAGCCGTAGATGCTGAGCGTTCTCGATACCGCTCAGTTCGTACACCACCGAGAACCGCGGATCCTCGCCGTAATGATCGAGCGTGGAGATATCGATCAGATAATCAAAGCCCAGCTCCTCCTTCGCGAAGGCGCACACCGCGGCGATCTGTTCGGCATCCGCTACGTTTACCGTGATCTCGCCACGAAATTCCGTCGGTTTAGAGATGAGATCTCCAAACTCATCTTTTAACTGCTGGGCAAACTCCGCGGCGGTCGTCATGAGGCGGGACCTGCCTTTTTTGATTCAGGCGTGGGATCAAAATGATTCTTCATCCACGGCTCCTTCGAGACCTTACCTTGTAACTTCATTAAGCCCTCAAGAACCGCCTCAGGCCGGGGAGGGCAACCGGCAATGTACACATCCACCGGTACTATTTGATCCACCCCCTGCAACACCGCGTAGCTGCGATACATGCCGCCACTACTGGCGCAGGCGCCCATGGCGATCACCCATTTCGGCTCCGCCATTTGGTCGTAAATCCGCTTCACCGCCGTGGCCATCTTATAGGTCACCGTGCCGGCCACGATCATCACATCCGATTGCCGCGGGGAAAACCGCATAACCTCAGAGCCAAACCGTGAAATATCGAAGCGGCTACAACCCGAAGCCATCAGCTCAATGCCGCAACATGCCAGCCCCATCGGCATTGGCCAGAGGGAATTCTTTCGAAACCAGTTGATAGTCGCATCAACCGTGGTGTGGATGACCTCGCCTTCAACCTTGGAATTGTAGCCAATTTCAGTTGTTTTAGTCATGAACCGGACCCACAAAGCACGGGGAAAACGTCTCATTGAACCCTTCATCACACAAGTGAATTTGTGATTTTTTTCACAAAGTCTTATTCCCAACGGTCCGAAGTGGTTTCGTTCCGAAAAACAATGTGAACAAGCGTAAAAACTTTTTTCACTATTTAGGCCATCACCCCTTGACGGAAGAGCGATTCGACACCATATTCCCCGACCTTTTCATGCTAAAAGGGTGAGTTATGGCTAAAAACAGCGCTAAAAAGACCGTTTCAAAGAAGAAAGCTCCGGCCAAAAAGGCTCCAAAGAAGACTGCAGCCAAGAAAGCGGCCCCTAAAAAAGCCGCCGTAAAGAAAGCTTCTACCACTAAAACCGCCAAAAAAACGGCCAAAAAGGCCATAAAAAAGCCTGTCCCTAAGAAAGCAGCGGCCAAAAAGGCGGCCCCTAAGAAAGCAGTGGCCAAAAAGGCGGCCCCTAAGAAAGCAGTGGCCAAAAAGGCGGCCCCTAAGAAAGCGGCTGTTAAAAAGGCGGACGCCAAGAAGGCGGCTCCGAAAAAAGCCGCTAAAAAGAAGGCCGCCAAGAAGAAGAATCTGACCGCCGCGCAAATCACGCGCAACAAGGCCAAGCTCGCCAAAAAGGAAATCACCATCGAAGAGGTGAAGACCGAGTCGGGCTTTGTGCTCACCAGCAAAATCAAGGAACTCGTGTTGCTCGCCCAGGAACAGGGCTACCTCACGCACGACGACGTTTCCGAGCATTTGCCGAAAGACAAGGTGACTCCGGCCGACATTGAGATGGTCGAGTCACAGTTCGAGCAATTGGAAATCTCCGTGGTCGATCAGGCCGAGGTCGACAATGTCTCCCCCATACGCCGTGGCGAGGACGACAAGGCCAAGGAAGAGAAGACCAAGCTCGATATTCTGGACGACCCCGTTCGCATGTACCTTAAGCAAATGGGCCAAGTGCCCTTGCTCACGCGCGAACAGGAGGTGGAAATTTCAAAACGCATCGAGGATGCCGAGAACGAAGTGAAGCGAATCATCTACAGTTTTGGCTTCACCGGCAAGGAGCACATCGCTCTGGCGGAGAAACTCATTTCCGAGCCGCCCAAGGAACGGTTCGATCGAGTGATCGTTGATAAGAAAATCGAGGGCCGCGAACAACACCTCAAGGTGCTGCGCCG
>Ga0315321_10000311_pt1 | contig 34881 bp, 29 predicted proteins | sample M180m21515metaG_FD_203464 | JGI IMG/M metagenome (GOLD analysis project Ga0315321, IMG submission 203464) | Ammonia-oxidizing marine archaeal communities from Monterey Bay, California, United States - M1 80m 21515 | ecosystem: Environmental > Aquatic > Marine > Intertidal zone | place: USA... | reverse complement strand
TTGAGTTTTGCAGCGATTTGTTGCCCATACTCTACTTGTTTTTCAGAGATGGTAAGAACATGAATCTGAGTTGGAGCTAACCATGTAGGGAATTTTCCAGCGAAATGTTCAATCAATACTCCACAGAACCGTTCCATTGAACCAAATGGTGCACGGTGAATCATTACAGGGCGGTGCATTTCGCCATCACTACCTTTGTATTGTAAATCAAAGCGTTCCGGTAGATTGTAATCGACTTGCACTGTACCAAGTTGCCATTCCCTACCAATTACATCCTTCACAACGAAATCGATTTTAGGACCGTAGAAAGCTGCTTCACCCTCCTCTTCAGACCAATTAACTCCTAAGCTGCTTGCAGCATCTCTGCAGGCTTTTTCAGCTAGTTCCCATTTTTCATTTGCACCTACATATTTGCCTGAATCCATGTCGCGTAAACCAACTCTAACACGGTAATCGCTCATACCCAATGCCTCGAATATAATCTGTACCAATTCGATACAACCCAGGACTTCACCAGCGATTTGCTCTTCAGTTACGAATAGATGTGCATCATCTTGAGTAAACCCTCTTACACGAGTCATTCCAGATATCTCTCCGGATTGTTCCCATCGATATACCGTTCCAAATTCAGCCAATCGAAGTGGTAAGTCACGATATGAACGCGCTTGAGACGAATAAATCTTGATATGGTGTGGGCAATTCATTGGTTTGAGCATATATCCTTCAATATCTCCAGCACTCATCATATTTGCCAATTCACCACAAGTGCACCCTTCGTTTGCTAACTTGATCATCATGTCCTTTTCAACAAGTGGGGGGTATTGAGAATCTTGGTAGTAGGGGAAATGTCCACTGGTACGATACAAATCCAATTTGCCGATATGTGGCGTGTAAACTTGACTGTAGCCTTGCCTGGTAAGATGCTCAGAAATGAAATTTTGTAAGCACGTCCGAATGGTTGCTCCTCGTGGAGTCCATAGGATCAATCCCTGTCCAACTTCCTCATCGACATGGAATAATTGTAAATCCTTCCCTAATTTCCTATGATCTCGCTTCTTAGCTTCTTCAATTGCAGACATTGTTGATTTGAGAGATTCTTTAGTTGGCTCTACAATACCATAAATTCTGGTTAACTGTTCCCTACTTTGGTCTCCTCTCCAGAACGCAGAAGAAACAGAGGTCAATCTAACATGCATCAATTTAGCAGTTGAATGAACGTGTGGCCCTAGGCACAGATCATACCATTCACCTTGGCGATAAATGGTCGAACCTGCTCCATCTTCCAACTTATCATTGATAATTTCCATTTTATATGGATTGGATGCGAACATATCTCCTAATTCTGATTCACTACATTCAACACGCTCAACAGCAATATTTCGGCGAGCGATCTCATGCATTTTCTTTTGAACCGCCTTTAATTCCGATTCACCAAAGTCCTCAAGGTCAGCAAAGTCATAGTAGAATCCACGATCTATGGCTGGTCCAATAGTTGGTTTAGCATCGGGGTATAATGTGGTTATTGCTTGTGCTAAAAGATGTGCTGCACTGTGTCGTAAAATATGAATGCCTTCATCTGAAAAACCTGAGATTCCTTCGACAGAACAATCTGAATCTAAAATTTTAGAGAAATCCGATTCCAAACCATCTACCACTGCAGCGACACAATCATGTTTTCGTCCTTCGATATCTATGACGATTTCACCTGCAGTAATTCCTGCAGAATATTCGTTTACTGTGCCATCTGGCAGGGTGACTGAAATCATCGACATGTATGTGTCTCCGCCCCCTACGGGGGCGCTTCTACACTTCACCTTAGTGATTAAACGAAAGCAAAGTGAGCGGTCTATTCACAAATTGTGATTCGCCAGACTACCATCCAACTTCGAAATCATCACCTTCTTTTGAAGAAGGTTCTGCAACGATTTCCACTTGCTTTTTTTCTGGAGAAGTTTGCTGTTTTGAGGACACCTTTATCTCGGCTCTCTTTTCAACAATATCTCGCTGTCCACGAAAGGCAGGAGCGTCGTGAGTCTTTACTTCCTTCTGCGTTTCAGCAACCGGTTCTTCCTTCTCTTCTTTGAGCTGTTTTGCCCAAGCCCCTTCGAAACTCAAATCGTCTCTAGACTTCTCCATGCTACATCCTTGTAAGTCGTGATAAATAATCGGTTTGATGTATCGTGAACTTCTGGAGTGTTATATGCGCCTAGCAATCATCGTCAATCCCGACGCCGGTCTAGGCGGCAGACTTGGGTTCAAGGGTAGTGATGGGCGTGCTGCTGAAGCCCGTGCAGCAGGTGCGGAAGATCGAGCAGGTCCAAGGATGAAACAATGCTTGGATAGGCTGTTGCAATTAGCTAGATCCCCCATTGAAATTATCGCTTGGGATGGTAGAATGGGCGGCGATTGGATTTCGGGCGAATATACTTCTTCCGGCCAGACACCTGCAACTACCGATGCCAACTCAACAGCCGAATTTATCAAATCACATAGTCCTGATTTATTCCTATATGCTGGCGGTGATGGTACAACAAGAGATATTGTCGAAGCCCTTGGTGAAAGAGAAGTTCCGATTATAGGAGTTCCAGGTGGAGTAAAAATGCATAGTGGTTGCTTTGCAACAACACCTAAGGCTGCAGCAGAAGTCGTTTGGTCATACATTTGTGGAGACTTGATGATTGCTAGAACTGAAGTTATGGATCTGGATGAAAAACTATACCAGAAAGGCGAATGGAAAGTAAGAATGTATGGCGAAGCTTTCACCCCTGCAAGTCCGCGCTGGATGCAAGGCGCCAAGGAACAAGTCCAACGAGAATCAGAAAGTGAAACCCTAGAGGCTATGGCCACACATATTGGAAATCTAGTCGAAGATGACCCTGAACTGATGATAGTATGGGGTAGTGGTGGAACGCTACGTCAAATGTGTAGAGAGCTAGGTTTTGAATCCACTTTACTTGGAATTGATATTCAGTACAAGGGAGATATGCAACTCGATCTTAATGAGAAAGGCTTGCTTGAATCTATTAGCAGTCACAAGGGTTCCAAGTTGTTACTACTATCTCCAATGGGGGGTCAAGGGTTCCTTATCGGTCGAGGAAACCTTCAGCTATCTCCTAGTGTGTTACGCGAAATAGGTATCGATAATATCCTCGGAATTGCAACTCCGGCTAAATTGTTAGGCTTGAGTGAAGTAAGAATCGATACCGGAGATGAAAATCTTGATGAAGAAATTCGCTCAAAGAAGTACTTGAAGATGTTACAAGGTTATCGAACAACAAGAATCATTCGTGTTTCATCTGATTAACCGAATACTTGTTTACTACGAATAGTATTCATGAATTGATTTATTATTAATTCAGACTTTTTGACCATCGGCAGCCATCAGTAACCCAAGGAATGGTGGACTTGGCTTTTCAGGTCTACTTTTGAATTCAGGATGATATTGAACTCCAACATAGTAGGGGTGTCCTTCTAATTCAAAGATTTCACATCTTTGGCCAGTCTCATCTTTACCAACAAAGACAAGTCCTTCAGATTCAATTTTAGAGATTATATCTGGATTAACTTCGTACCTGTGACGGTGCCTCTCATCCACTTGTGCATGACCGCCGTAAAGTCTGCGAGTCATACAATCATCAACTTGGAATATAGTTGGTCTACTTCCTAAACGCATGGTTCCACCAAGATGAGTCTTGGATATTTCCGGCATGAATACAACTGCAGGATTAGGAGTATTTTCGTCGAATTCCGTTGAGTTTGCTCCTTCCATCCCTAGGACATTTCTGCAGAACTCAATCGTTGCGACTTGCAGTCCAAGACAGATCCCAAGATATGGCACATTGTTGACTCTTGCGTAATTTGCTGCAAGTATCTTGCCTTCAATTCCACGATCTCCGAATCCACCTGGGACAAGAACGCCATGTGCTGCACGTAGAGTTTCCCAATCCGAATGAGCGTCATCCTCTAGATTACTTGCTTCAATCCAATCGATTACCAATGTACGATTAACAGCATAAGACGCATGCTGGAGGCTCTTTATTACTGAAAGATAAGAGTCGGCCAAGCCGGTATATTTCCCGACCATTGCGATGTGAATATCACTGCCTAGATTATCGACACGGTCAGCCATCTGTTCCCATCTTGTCATCAAATCAGTAGCATCACAGTCGATTCCAAGCGCTTCACAAATACCTTGGTCACGAAGTAATAGTGGAACTCGATAGATATTCGATACATCATGAGCACTCATCACCGCATTTGGTGATACATGGCAGAAAGCTGCTAGTTTTTCTCTGGTATCTTGTGCAAGAGGCTCTTCTGCCCGACAGACTAGAACATCGGGGCTGATTCCCAACCCACGTAATTCTTTGACTGTGTGTTGCGTAGGTTTGGTTTTCTGTTCACCAACTGGTCCCATTACTGGGACAAGTGAAACATGAACAAAGCAGACATTTTCTCTGCCAACTCGGAATTGGAATTGGCGAAGGGCCTCAATGAATGGTGCACTTTCAATGTCCCCCACAGTTCCACCTAATTCGATGACACACGCATCAGGTTGTTCGCCAGAACCATCTGCAGAGACCAAAGCAATCTTTTCTATCCAATCTTGAACCGAGTCGGTCACATGAGGAATAACTTGGACAGTCTTACCCAAATAATCTCCTCTGCGTTCGGCTTCAATTACCTCTGAGTAAATCTTACCTGTGGTGATATTATTGTCTCGATAAAGGTTGAGATCACAGAACCTCTCATAGTTTCCTAAATCGAGATCTGCTTCGCCACCATCATCCAAAACGAATACTTCCCCATGCTCGAATGGAGACATAGTTCCTGCATCACTATTCAGGTAAGGATCGATTTTGACTGCAGTGACTCGCAGTCCCGCACTTTTGAGGAGGACGCCGATGCTAGAAGCAGTGACTCCTTTTCCAAGTCCACTAAGGACTCCCCCCGAGACGACGACATACTTCATGTCCTTCAACGGGCTTTGAGGCCATCGCGTCTCCCATTTCAACATTGGGACGCGAGACAATTTCACATCTGACTGCTCAAAAATCAAGAACTACTTTACCACAAAGGCCACTACGAGCAAGTTCCATCCCTTTTTGGAAGTCCATAATGCTCATTCTATGGGTTATAATGGAATCAACATCAATCGCCTCCGAAGCCAATAATTCATGCATTTTATCCCAGGTAGACCACATTTTTCGTCCATTGATGCCTTTTAGATGTAGGTATCGGAATACTAAATCATTCATTGGAACCTCTGGCATGGAGTTTCCGTAAACCGATAAAACGTTGAGATATCCACCCATTCTCGTAGAGCGAATTGCGTTTGCCAACGCAGATGGTGCCCCTGAAAATTCACAAGTATTGTCTACACCTCTTCCATCGGTTGCTGCAAGAATTTCTTTAACGATATCATCATTTTTCCCAAGAATTAAGTCGGCTCCTAGATTGCTAGCAAGCTCCATTCTGTAACTATTATCCCAGTCTATTGCAATGACCTTAGATGCACCCATTGCTTTGGCTGCATTGACTGCAAATAGGCCAATCGGGCCCAGTCCATGAATCGCTATTGTCGCACCTTCAACTGGACCTCCAGTCAAAGTGTGAATTGCATTTCCAAGAGGATCTTGTATTGATCCATGTGCGGAATCTAGTCCTTCAGGAGTGTGGCGGGCATTTGTTGCAGGAATAGTGAAATATGGAGCAAATGCACCATTATCATGAACTCCAAAAATCGAACCATTTTCACAAATATGTGCATTACCTTCGTCACATCTTGGACAATTCCAACAGGCTAGATGGCATTCTATCGCTACTTGATCACCAATTTTGTGAGAATCAACTTCAGGACCCAATGCAACTACAGTTCCGCAAGTCTCGTGCCCAGTGACAGTTCCAAGGGGCACTTCAGCAGCACTCCATTCATCCCAAAGCCAAATGTGGAGGTCGGTTCCACAAATACTAGTTGATGCTGTTTTTACAAGCACTTCACCTGTTCTAGGAGTTGGAACAGAATGCTCTACAAGTTCGAAACCATTCTCTTCACTACGAACCTTTGTCCAAGCAAACATGGTGTTTGGAGCCTCGGACATGTTTCACCGAGCCATAAGGCCGTTCTTGAGCGTATCCTCATTCGGCTCCAAAACCTTGAAGCTGTTCTTGGACATCATCTGGTACCTGAGCATCCATTTGGGCCCATAAAACATCATCTATTCGCAGAATGCTAATCGCGGCCTCAGTTGCTCCAGAAATCGCCTGCCTGGTGATGTTAAGGGGCTCTAGAATTCCACGCTTGATAGTGTCATTTGGCTCACCAGTCAATAGATCTAGTCCAATTGAATCACCACCTGCATTTTGTGCAGCAGTTAATTTTAGCAATGAATCGATACCATCATATCCGGCATTTCCTGCAAGGGCTCTTGGGATTGATTCAAGCGCATCAGCCCATGCTTCAATCGCCATCTGCTCCCGTCCGGGTACCGATTCAGCATGCCTTCGTAGTCTACGTGCTAATGCGACCTGAGTGGCTCCTGCTCCCGGAAGCAGTACCGGTTCTTCCAATAGTTGGCATGCAACACCTAGTCCATCTGCAAAGCACCGTTCCACCTCTTCTAGAACATCATCTGTACTTCCGCGAGCAATTAGTGTAGCACCTCCATCTTCAGCATCAAGAATCCAGTGGTTTATACCACCGCGCAATTCCTCTCTGGTCTTGTTGAATATCCCTAAATCCTCTTCACTAGCCCTTTCTGCATCTGGAACTAAATTAGCGCCACAGGCCCTGGAAAGTAAGTCTAAATCTTTCTTTTCAACTCGGCGGTAGGTCAGGATTCCATTATCGGCTAAGGCTTGGCGGGCTTCTTCATCAATTCCCTCTTTGCATACTAGTAAATCACAACCGATTTTAACGATATTATCTATTTGAGATCGCAAAGACCTGCTTTCAGATTTCCTGAATGCATCAAGCATTCCTGCTGATGTAATATTCAATTTTGTATCGGTTTGAGTTTTCCTTTTCTCGATGCCTCCATCGAAAAGTAATATTTTCCCAGGGCCGCCTCTTTCTTTCATCTCAGGATGAATTTTACTTTTTGCAAGGGCGAGTCCTGTGATAAGAGTGGTCTGTGTCATAGCCCCTCCAGTTTGTTTGATGACCTTGACCATTGTGGGGTCGGCTCTTCCTCCAGTCACGATTATTTCTCCGGCATCAAGTGACAAATTAGCAAGGTGCTTACCCATAGCTTGATCTAATTTTCCTGCTAATGAGGTTTCGATAGCAGCATGAATTTGTTCTCTTGTAGCGTCAATCGATAATTCATCCAATGCGGATATTGCGAAACTTTCAGCCAATGCATAACCTCGAGCAATAGTTGCAGGATGTACACCTTGGCGAACTAGTTGCCAAGCATTACGTAGCATTTCAGCACATATTACGACTGTACTGGTAGTTCCATCACGTGCCACCCTATCTTGGGTGGATGATGCGCTGATTATCATTTTTGCAACAGGGTGTTCGACCTTGGCACTTTCCAGTACAGTGACCCCATCATTTGTTACTAGAGTTTGCCCGCTATCATCGACTAATAATTTGTCAAGACCTTTTGGGCCCAGGGTTGAGCGAACCGCTCCGGCTAATGCAATCGCTGCTTGAACATTCTTTCGCAATGCTTCGCGGCCACTCGTTCTCTCTGTTGATTCGAGAATGGTTTCTTCCGCCATCGACCATCCGATTGGTCGGTCTGACTTGAAACCTGTTGAAGAATAAAAAGCGTTTAATTCATATATGGGCTACTGCTACGACTATACAACCGATGGTTAAGTAGTGGGGTGGAATTTATGGCTGAAGATTGGGAAGAAAAGATGCTCAAACAGATGGCAGAGATGTTTAGCAACATGGGAATGTCTGTTGATATTGACCAATTGCGAACAATGATGGGTCAATTCCGTTCTCAATTCGATTCAATGGGTATTGACCCTGAGCGACTTGCTAAAGGCGATGTAAATTTCAATTTCGATATGTCGGATTTGATGAAGTTATTCCAGTCAGGAATGCCAATCGAAGAAATGCTTTCCAATATGGGAGTCGATGTGAAAGTCGATGCCGCTCCTGCAGAGGTTGCTATCGAAGATGATGTGCCTAGTAACGATGTACTGAAATTACCAGCAGATGACATCTATCTCTCCGGATGGAATATGTCCATCACAGTCGATTTTTCAAAAAACTCACAAATCGACGAAATCGAAATTGCATTATCAAGTGGTGGAGAAATTGTCCAGGTTCTATCAGATCCAACCGAACCTCCATTGGCACAAATTGAATTACCGCATCAGTGTGATGATGTTGTTAATTGGTCCCTAAATAATGGAATTCTTGATATCACTCTAAAATTATCACCACAGGGTCCTGCAGTCGATACTCCAACAGAAGACATCGATGATGATATCGATGATGATTATTCCCCCGTTACATCTGGCGTGAGTCTAGAACTTGCAGATGATGATGATGATGATGATGATGACGGAGGAATCCCGATTTTCTGAATCGGAAATTTCTAAGGAAGTGAAAATATGGTAAAAAGTAGTGTAATTGGAATAGATTTAGGAACAACAAACTCCTGTGTAGCAACGATAGAAAATGGTGAAGCAGTAGTAATTGCAAATGCCGAGGGTGCTCGTACGACTCCTTCCGTTGTAGCATTTACAAAAGACGGAGGAGAACGCCTTGTTGGTGTAACCGCAAAGCGTCAGGCAGTCACTAATCACGAAAGGACGATCTTGTCGGTAAAGAGACATATGGGTACTGATTGGTCTACCAAGGTAGACGACTCAACCTATACTCCGCAAGAGGTTTCTGCATTCATTCTACAAAAGCTCAAAGCAGATGCTGAAGCATATCTTGGGACTTCAGTTAAGCAAGCGGTAATCACTTGCCCAGCATACTTTACAGACGCTCAAAGAAAAGCGACAAAAGATGCAGGACGTATTGCAGGTCTTGAAGTTCTAAGAATAATCAACGAACCAACAGCAGCAGCACTAGCATATGGTGTCGATAAAGAAGAAGACCAGACAATTCTTGTTTACGATTTGGGAGGAGGAACTTTCGACGTATCCGTTCTTGAAATCTATGATGTCGATGGGCAACCTCAGATTGAAGTTAAGGCTACAGCGGGTAATAACAAACTTGGTGGCGATGATTTCGATGAAGTTCTAATCAACTACTTGGTTTCAGAATACAAGAAGTCTTCTGGTATTGATTTATCCAAGGATGTACAAGCGATGAGCCGTCTGAAAGAAGCATCTGAGAAGGCTAAGATCGAATTATCAGGTACAGGTCAATCTCAAGTAAATCTACCATTCATCACAATGAAGGATGGTCAGCCAGAGCATCTCGACATTACAGTATCTAAGTCTAAGTTTGAGGAATTAATTGCTTCTCTTGTTGAGAAAACAATGAAGCCTACTCGTCAAGCAATGAAAGATGCTGGACTTTCCAAAGGTCAGGTTGACAAAGTAATCCTAGTCGGCGGTTCAACACGTGTACCTGCTGTTCAAACCGCAATAGAGAAGGAAACAGGCAAGTCTCCATTCAAAGGAATAAATCCTGATGAAGCAGTAGCAATGGGAGCGGCGCTACAAGCAGGAATAATTGCTGGAGATGAAGGTGTATCTGACATCCTTCTACTAGATGTAACTCCTCTTACTCTTGGAATAGAGACACTTGGTGGAGTAACAACTACAATGATCGAGCGAAATACTACAATCCCAAGTCGTCGCTCAGAAGTATTCTCTACTGCAAGTGATAATCAACCAGCAGTAGAAATCCATGTACTTCAGGGAGAGAGAGAATTTGCAAAGGATAACGTAAGTCTTGGTCAATTCCATTTGATGGGAATTCCACCGGCACCTCGTGGAACTCCACAGATTGAGGTTACTTTCGATATTGATGCAAATGGTATCGTCGATGTATCTGCTAAAGATAAGGGCACAGGTAAGGAACAATCGATCAAGATTGAATCCAGCACCTCACTTTCAGAAGATGAAATTCAGTCAAAGATTGCAGAAGCAGAAGAGTTTGCTGAAGCAGATAAGCGCTTGAAATCCCAAGTTGAGATGCGAAATATGGCAGATCAAATTGTTTATCAAACACGTCGCACAATCGAAGAAGCCGGAGAGAAACTCAACGACGATGACAAGGCTCCAGTTCTATCTATGGTCGATGAATTAGAAGCCCTATTGCAAAGCGAAGAAGGCGTTGCCAAGGAACTCGATGAAATCGACGAAGCTGCAGTTCAGGCTAAAGTCAAAGAAATAGAGGAAGGAATGCATGCAATATCTGCTAAACTCTACGAAGCAGCAGCAGCTGAAATGGCAGAACAGGAAGAATCTGGCGAAGAACCTTCAGATGATGGAGTAGTTGATGCAGACTTCGAAGTTGTCGATGAAGACTGATCACCATAACAACTGAATCGTACTAAAATTTACTTAGATTAGGCAGTTGGTTCTGATTGAATCCCCTCAAATCCGATTAGGATACAGTTCTGCTTAACACAGTAAAGTTTGGATGGAATGAATGAACATAGGTGCTCATAATTTGCACGTTACAGGACAATGTTGAATATACTCCGCTGACGCCTTTTGTATATGGCAGACGTGATGGCATTATTGACTCAGATGCGAGGCGCTAGCGGAGAAGCCGAAACCATTGGTCTGCCAGACAATGTAATTCTTGATTTCTCAAGTAGAGATAATACTCTAATTCAAGCAATAACAGAGGCTTTTGATAAACAAAATCAACTTAGTTCTGAAGATTTGATGAAGAATGAATCAGACTTAGTAAAGCATTTACAAGCTGATTATGTCAACTTTTATGCCCCAGCGACAGTAAACCCGTATGTTGCTATCGCTGGACGTGGACCCTGGATCGTAACGTCGCATGGTGCGGTATTACATGACAACGGTGGGTATGGAATGCTTGGAGGTGGACATGGCCCTTCTGAAATTATTTCTGCTATGAGCGAAAACCACGTTATGGCAAATGTAATGACTCCATCTTTTAGTCAAGCAAGAATGGCTACAGCACTAAGAAAAGAATTAGGTCATACAAGGGGTGATTGCCCGTTTTCAAAATTCATTTGTATGAATTCAGGATCTGAATCTATGACTGTTGCAATGAGAATCTGTGATGTCAATACCAAGAAAATGACTGAGACAGGTGCTCGTCATGAAGGAAAGAAAGTGATGCTTCTTGCAATTGAGAGAGCATTCCATGGACGTACAGATAGACCTGCTCAAATTTCTCATTCATGCAAAGCAAGTTATGACAAGAACTTGAAAACATTCTCAGAGAGAGATAACTTGATTTTAGTTCCATCCAATAATATCAATGCTTTAAACGCTGCATTTACAGATGCAGAAGAGAAAGGATACTTCATTGAATCAATGTCTATTGAGCCGGTCCAAGGAGAAGGAAATCCAGGCCAGTGTATAGACCGTGATTTTTATGATGAGGCTAGGAGATTAACCAACGAACATGGCTCAATGCTGATTATCGATTCAATCCAAGCGGGAATTAGAGGCCAAGGTACCTTGTCTGTAGTGGATTATGAAGGATTCCAAGATGCTGAAGCACCAGATTTGGAAACTTGGTCTAAGGCTCTAAATGCCGGCCAATACCCTCTTTCAGTTCTAGGTTTGAACGAAAGAGCTGCAAATTTGTATGTAGTCGGAATTTATGGTAATACCATGACAACTAATCCCAGAGCGTTGGAAACAGCCGTTGCAGTTCTCGAAAAAATTACTCCTGAATTACGTCAAAATATTCGTGACAGAGGTGTAGAATTCGTAACCAAACTTAATGCACTCTCCAAAGAACTTCCTGGAACTATCATCAAGGTACAAGGGACCGGTTTACTAATTTCAGCAGAACTTGAGCCAAGTATACTAACAGTAGTTGGCTTTGATGAAGTCGAAGTTTGGTGTCGAAAGAATGGGCTTGGAGTTATACATGGCGGCGTAAATGCACTGAGATATACCCCTCACTTCAATATTACAAGCGAAGAAGTCGATCTTGTAATCGACATCACTCGTAGGGCAATTATTCAATTTACTCAGTAATCACAATCCAGTGATTAAGTGGTGTAGAGTTCTAACGTGGATTCCAGTTGCACCGTTCTTGACCATCTTGTTGGTCTTAGCTCCCCATGCAGTACCTGCAATGTCTAGGTGAGCCCAAGGAATCTGTTCGTCAGAATCTCCCATGTTTGGAACGAACTGCTTCAGGAATGCTGCTGCAGTATTTGAACCACCCCAGCGACCTGCGCCAAGGTTGCGTACATCAGCAATCTTTGAATCAGTCATTTCTTTCTCGAATGCTTTGAATAATGGCATAGGCCAAGCAATTTCTCCACAATGCTCTCCTGCTGCTTTGATATTGTTTAGAAGTTCATCATTGTTAGACCAAAGTCCACTTGCTTCGTGTCCAAGGGCTACGACACAAGCGCCAGTTAGTGTTGCTAAATCAATCATGTAAGACGGGTTTAGTTCAGTTCCTGCGTACCAAAGGCCATCAGACAAGACTAGGCGTCCTTCTGCATCTGTGTTTAGAACTTCAACAGTTTTACCAGAGTAGGTTGTAATGACATCTCCCGGGCGTTGAGCGTTAGATGACGGCATGTTTTCTGCCATACATGTTAGACCGATGACACGGTCCTTATGCCCACTAGCGACTAGAGCCTGCATGACACCGAATGTTGTAGCAGAGCCGTGCATATCATACTTCATTTCATCCATTGAAGGAGATGGTTTGATTGAGATACCACCTGTATCGAATGTAATTCCCTTCCCTACAATACAAGGACTTGGGCCAGGCTTGCCTGGGTTGATCTCGAAGATTACGATACATGGCTTTCGGTATGATCCCATTCCTACACCGACTAATCCGCCCATTCCTAAAGAACGTGCTTCGTCGTAATTGATGATCTTTACATCGACATTGTCGTGTTTTCTACCGAACTCTCTAGCTTGCTCTGCGAATGCCATTGGGTACATGTCATTAGGAGGTGCGTTTCCTAAGTCTCTTGCTAGGTAGACGCCGGTTGCAACTGCAGATGAAAGTTCAGCCGACTTGGCCAATGCCTCGGTTTTTTCATCTTCGCATGTGACATTAACAGTAACCTCGGTATCATCTGAATCTTCGTCTTTTGACTTGTAATGATCATATGAATAATCTCTGAGAATCATTCCTTCAACAAATGCGCCCATGTGAACATCTTCCATTCCGTGGAACCTGACGGTCAATGTTTTCCCATGAATTTTAGCAAGGCTTGCAGTAACCTTTGCTCCAGACTCCCTCATTGATTGAAGGGTTGCTTCATCTTCCTTACCTAGCCCGACAAGTAGTGCCTTGCCACCTTCTGTACCAGCAAGAGTCATTGCCGAGCCAGATTTAGCTTTGAAATCTCCATCTTCTAGAATTGTTTCTATCTGAGTTTTGAGTCCTCTATGTAATCCAGACTCACTTCCAGCAACCATATTTTTGCTATCTTGCCATAATGGTAGAACTAGAGTTCCGTTAATGTTCTCATTGGTGTTGACTATTACTTGCATGGGCTCACCTGATTGGGGCAACAGTCCTTGCTTCTTGAAGATGCGCCCAACTCGGCTCATTCAATCAATTCTGCTTCTAGTAGAGTTTCATCGACGAGGTAGAATGTTTTTTCTTCTCTTGACCACCAAAATACAAAGCCAATAACAAACAATGGAATCGCTCCAACCTGCAAAGCCCATACTAATGATGCGATAGATTGAGCAAAGAATCCAACATCGTAATCTCCTACATCTACACTCTCATTTACCCAAGTGGCGGAATTGATCAGACGTTTCTGATATGAGAATCTCCATTCACCATCTTCATAATCGAATCCAGAGGTTGTAACACTGGTGGAACTTGTAGCATTAATCGTAAAGTTAGATGATTCCCAAACAACATCTCCATCGATCAAATATTGTAATGTAGCGTTTCTAGTGCTGGCTCTTCCAAGATTACTAACATCAAAACTTACTTCATCTCCATCCAATTCAAAGGAATCTAAGACTAAACGGGCCCGCCAATACCAAACGTTGTCCACCAGATATCGCATTACATCGAGTTCTTCAGCCATACGCGAATCTAGGGATTCTACTGAACCAAGTAAGAATTGTTCATCATCTGTCTCAAATGTGAAGGTAGGATATCCCATGATACCGTATCCATAATCTCTGCTAGTTCCACGGTTAGGGTATAGGCCTTGGTTCGCATTTCTTATCGGAATCTCCGAAATATTATCATTCACATCTTCCTTAATGAAATGAAATAATTCCCAATCGACCGGTTGATCCGGCATATATCCCCAGGGGTATAGCATAATCCAGACTCCTGTATGCATGGTAATGTAGAGATCTGCATCTTTCATGAAAGTATTCATGTATTCTGAATTAGCGAGTGTTTCAGCTTCACTGAATGCCCCGTCGCCGGATTGAGTTTCGTTCATATCCCAACGATGTGCATAATTTCGATTCAAGTCAACTTGGTTTACATTCCAACGAGTATCGAGATCGTTGCCATCTGCATTTAGCATAATCAATACATGTAATTCAGTATTGGACAATACCCGGATTGCTTCTTCTTCATTTGCCGCCCAACCATCTATGTAATACTGTGCAACTAAAAATGCCAATTCAGTTCCTAGGTGTTCATTCCCATGGTGTCCGCCATCAATGTAAACCAAATCTTTTGCAGTACCGTCTTCTTTGGTATCTTTGGACCAATCAGAAAGACGTACGACCCATAATTCTCTGCCTAATTCAGTCTGACCTGCACTTGTTAATTCAACAATATCTGGATGGTCATCTGCCCATGCTTGTACATCGATTGTTAACGTAGCATGAGTATGATACCAGTGATCATTTATGATGTCTGGGATTTGCGCACTTGCGCTGCCTGAAACACCTGCCAAGAGTAGAACTCCGAGCATGAAAAAAGCACTGCGCATATACTAGCCAAGAATCGAACAGTCATCAATCTGACTATTGATTCAAATATGCCGGGAAAGGAACTATATCATACGCCGTAATGATTGGAAATATGGTCGTAATCGAATGTCCACATTGTAGCGAAGATATCGAGATGGACGATGATGCATTTGGTTTATTTGAATGCCCATACTGCGAAAATGATTACGAATGGGGCGAAGCTCCTAAATCCAAAAAACGAAAGTCAATCAGTTCAGTTAACCGTACACAATTAAAAAAGAAATCCAGAACTAAATCATTAGAATCAAAAACCAAACCTCTTCAGAGGAAAAAGCAGAATAATAGTCAAAAAAATATGGTTGTTCTGGAATATGGAGGGATTCAAGTTTCTGCTTTGTTCGCCACATTTGTTATGCTAATGCTAATATTTACTGGATTGAATTCTGATGAATGGTACACTGCAGATTCATGGGAAGAATACGATGCTGAATATATTCGGGAATGCGAACTTTCAGACGGTGCAGGTTCGGGACAAGGATGGAGTTTTGGAACTTCTGCAGTGCTTACAAAGTCTGTAAGTGACACAAGAACGGATAGCTGTTGGAGCGGTGGAGGATTAGATAGTGAAGAGTATCAAAGGGTAAGATATTCTGGTCAGAATTATGGCAATGCGATAGTTGAAGTTAGTGAACAAATAGAATCCAAAGAAGAGTATTGTGAAGAATGGGGCGGATGGGGAGATGCAGAAGATGAGAAGGAATTTCAAGATCAATGCGAGGAGGATTTAGAGCATCTAGGAGAGACCCATGATTGGTACAATAGTTGGGATAATGGAGGTACTTTAATCAAAATCGTCATGCTAATTTCACTATTTTTCTGTTTGCTTATATTTTCGATTAAGACGCTTCTACTGTTACAACACATTGGTGTTATTGAAAGCGAAAATGATCTGTTAACTAAGATTACTATGTATGAAAATATGTTAAGTGCTATTATGGCGATGTTAGTAGTCTTTGGACTAATTCTTTACTGGCTAATTATTCCTGATTTCAATCATTTATTCAGGTTAGATGATAATTGGGAGGAGCCAGAAGAGTATTCATATGGACTTGGAATGATTTGGTGGTCTTTGATGTTATTTTCATTTATCTATATCGTACTCTCAGTTTCCACAATGGGGAAAAGTGCATCTAGAGATTAATTTAGAATGTAAGAGAATAGAATCGGCGCCACAATAGTTGCATCTGACTCAATCATATGCATAGGCGTACCTGGTGCTAATTTACCCCATGTGATCTTCTCACTAGGTGGAGCGCCAGAATAGCCTCCATAAGAGGTCGTAGATTCTGAGATTTGGGCAAACCAACCCCATAGTGGTGCTTTTTCTTGCATGTCTTGTCTTAGCATTGGAACTACGCAGATTGGGAAATCCCCAGCGATTCCTCCTCCGATTTGTAAGAAGCCGATTGGGTGTTCAGCATTCATGTACCAATCAGCCAGGTGCATCATGTAGTCGATACCGCCTTTGACTGCACTTTGTTCAACATCACCTTTGATACAATGTGCTGCGAAGATATTGCCAAGGGTTGAATCTTCCCAGCCTGGGACATAGACCGGTATTCCTGCATCTCTAGCCGCTATCAGCCAGGAATCAGTTCTTGGGATATCCGCTTCAAGGTCGTCGAGGATAGCCATCAAATGTTCATGCGGGAATGCAGGACCACTTTGCCATTGTTTCAGAATTTTATCCTCGATATGGCGGATTGCTTCTTCTTCGGGAATACAAGTATCTGTGACACGATTGAATCCTTTCGAATGTAAATCTGCTTCATCCTCTTCTGATATATTTCTCCAGTTTGGAATTCTTTCATAGCGTGAGTTTGCAACTAAATTGAATACGTCTTCCTCAAGGTTCGCCCCTGTACAAGTTATTGCGTGAATTTTCCCTGCTCTAATCATCGGTGCAAGAGAGCAACCAATTTCTGCAGTACTCATAGCCCCAGCAAGTGTAACCATTAGGCGGCCACCGTCTCTAAGGAATTCATCTAATGAACGTGCGCAATCTCGAAGAGCCCCTGCATTGAAATGATTGAAATGCCGATCAACGAAACCTCGTACACCACCATTTACAGGTTCAGTAAGGAATCTTTCTACTCGCTTTCTACGATTGATATTCATGTTAGGATAATTATCTTGCAACTCCTTTTCTATCATCTCAATGATTCTTGCAGGGTCGGTTCCACCACAAGTAAACGCATCAATAGCAAGCCAACCACTTTCTGAATAGCAATGGGCGCTGACATGACTTTCATCAAGCAATACAACCGCTGCAAACCCTAATGGAGATACGCTTCCGTCAAAGTGTTCAACATGCGAATGAACACGACGCGCTCCGGAAAAGTCAACCGCTTTTTCCATTAAAGACAGCATCCATGGCCCATCAACACCTACTGCTCCTTTACAATCGAGCATGATATGTGCGCCATGTGCCATCTAATCATCTCCTATTTGCAATAACTGCAGCTGTAATTTTGGTCGCAATCATTGCTGCGGTAAACTGGGTGAGAGGAGTATCTTCTTGGCGTACAATCTCATTAACATCAGCACTGATTACATTACATGAACTAAAGAGAGTTTCAATGGTTTGAACTACATGCCAGAATGAAAGACCTCCCGGGACAGGTGTTCCTGTAGCGGGAACTAATGAACCATCTAGCCCATCGATATCCACGGTTAGATGCACTGGGCCCTCAATCTTTGAAATTGATTCAAGCCACCCATCCCAAGCTTTTGCACCTGTACATGGACTCATTACATCCTTGGCAAACCAAGTATTTACTCGATCATCATTCTCGATATAATCTGCTTCTTGTTTCGAATATGCTCTGATTCCCACTTGGTGGACAGATAATGCACCCTCGTCTAGCGACCTGGAAATAGCGCATGCGTGGGAATAAGGCTCGCCGTCAAGTTCATCGCGCAAATCTGCATGGGCATCGATTTGAACGAGAGTTACCTTTTGGGGGCAGCCTCTGAGAATACCCGGCAGTATTCCATGTTCTCCTCCAAGGAAAATTGGAAATCCATCACTTGCATATTGTTGCGAAGCGTATCTTCCAATTTCATCGAGCTGTTCTTGAAGCGAATTTCCTTCACCATTCCATGGCTTAATAGTGTGAATTATTGCACCAGCAGGAAGTTCTTCTCCTAGCAAATCATCGTACAATTCTACTTGACCTGATGCTTCAATACAAGCGGCAGGTCCGTCGGCTGTACCTTGTCCATACGAGGTTGTAAGTTCATATGGGATGGATGCTATGATGATATCGGGATTACCATCCACATTGGGTAATCCGAGGAAATTACCCTCGCAAAACTCCTCATCCATGTGTCTCCGGGGGAGGATTTACCCTTTGAAGTCCTCTATTACCCCAAAATGAGCGATGTGTTAATTAGGGACCTCGACCTATACATATTACTACGCAGCGGAGTAAAATGTCCCGGCATATACTCCAGCGCGGCGGTGATTTGATGGGAATGACAATGGCAGAACTAACACAGGCTATTCGCCAACACATCGATATGGAAATGGACCCAGAGGTTGCCTGTGGTATGGCAGAACACGCTCTTGGCTTCTTTGGCTTCTATGATAGAATCATCGATAACGCACTAGAACCAACCGACCGCAACCTGTTTTACATGTTCCAAGATTACGATCTTTTGACAACGGAGTCTGAAGAAACCACTCTATGGGATGGCCGCGAATGGAGGATACACTATTGGCGCTTCAAACCAGAACTTCGTGAGCGTGTAGAAGCATATATGTCTCGCAAAACAGAACCAGTGGAAGTAGATCCATTCGGTGATGTTTATGGTGACGGAGGCGGAATTTGGATGCGAGATGGTGACAAACCAACTAATCCAAATGCATTCACTTCAGATCATTGGGGATGAACTGAACCCCACAAGTCTTGAAGAGTAGTAGGTATTCCACAGTATCATGAAGGCAAGGGCAGGTTTGCTAGTTGTGCTATTTTTAGCCTCAACACTACCCATTGTAAACGCCGATGAATCATCCCCTGTTACAATTAATGTAGACTGGACAGGAGACCACGCATACATTATCACAGGAGATGTAAACCTCTCACAGATTAGTGTGAATCATTTACATAATGGCACTGAATTAGATGTTGGATTAATTTATGATACTACAGGGGATAATCTCCGTATTGTTCTAAACACAACACTTTCACATGGAGATACTATTACTGTAAACGCAGAAAATGTTTCTCGTATTGTAACAGTTGGCCTTTGGGGCCAACCTTTAGCTGATCACGAAGTAACTCTCAATTCGCATTGGGAAATGGATCAGCAATGGGAAAATGAAAATGGTTCGCAGAAGTATATTCTAGAATTCGATGGCCAAGGATGGCAGCAGAGAATAGGAAATACTCTCGAATCTTGGGAGATGGGTAATGGAACTTTATTCATAATCTCGAATACAGAAGATAGTGGGCTTTCAATGATGCTGGACCTGGATTCGGTTTGGAAAAATGAGACCACTGTAGATGGAATCATGGTAGCCCAAGTATTCGATGCAAGAGGCAGTGGAATCATTGGTGTAGAAAATGACGGTGATGAAAGCAATGTCGATATTGAAGGAACAGTAAGTGATGCTTGGATTAATCGTTCAATGGTTAACGGAATCGTTGATGAACGTTTTAGATTAGAAGCGAATGGAACAATATCAGTTCTTTCTGAAGAAGAGGACGAGTCGATGAACCTCACGGGTGAATTAGCGGTACTACTGATAGAAACCTGGGATTCAAATGGTACTCGTAGACTATCCCATACACAATTCGAGGCTACTGCAGATTTAATTCTTGATACCAATGATAGTAGAATGGATATTTCTTTAGATACATTTGAATCGGTAGAACGATGGGAAGATGGATTACGTGTGGACCATTTGAATAGAATGGTTGGCCATGGGACATTTGGCTTTTCAGGCGAAGATGAAAACTCTAGTGTGCAAATTAACGGTACAATCTATGATTTCCATCAAGAGCAAGAAGATGGTTTAGTTACTGTTGATGACCTCCATGTTGATGGGATAATCACAGGTGATGCACAAGGCACCTTTGGAGTAGTTAGAACAATCGAAGATAATGATCACAGTGAAGCTAATGCGACCGGCGTAATGTATGATGTCATCATAGTTCACCAAGAAGATTGGTTCAATCTAACAGGAATTACCGCATTGCCAAATTCTGACTTAGGAGTTGGCGCCCATCACAATGAATCTTGGTCATATGACGCAGTTCAATCAGATTGGGATAACCGTACAATCAGAACAGTTTGGAGTCAAACTGGACCAGATCCAAGTAGTGGAGATGAAACACATTCTAATTCACCAATTCAGAATAATCCAGAAGCACCATCGGTAGAAGAGGGAATCGGAGATGCTACAGTTAGCAGAGAATCAGGTTTTGCTCCAATCGATGCAGCCACAGGTGATACATTTACACTTGATCATCAAGATGGTATGCAACTTACAGTTACAGCAGGGGACTTACAAACAATACCTATGGACGGACATATGGTAGATACTGTTGCATGGACCGGAGTATATTCAATTGATGTAAGTGGTACTGCGAATGGTAATTTGATTATTGATGGTCCACTATCTGGTTTGAATGTTGCAATAAACCGAGACTTCCAAATTGAATTTGGTGAGGATGAACAATTGGTTAATTTAACCGAGAATCAATCCGTAAATCGTGTTCTTTCACCTTCGATTATTTCAGTCCATGACAATCATGAACCGATTATTGAGGCAATTGCATTAGCCCAAGGAGTCGTAACTGGTGAAAATGGTGCCCCGGGTTATCTTGAAGTAACTGTATCTGATATTGATTTCAATATAGTCAGTGTTACCGCAGATACAGAATCGATAGGAGGCTCCAACAGTATTATTCTTAATGACAAAGGTCTAGATGGTGATAGAGTAATTGGTGATGATATATGGACTGTAAATATTTCAGTTCCGGGATTAGAATTCGGAGAACTTCCAATCAGTGTAACTGTGACCGATGTATTTGCTGCTAGCGACAACAAATCTACTAACATTTCAGTCCTGAACCAACCGCCTCGTTTAACATCAATTGAAATAGTGCCATCCATCATTTCACGTGGTGAAATAATGATAGTAAATGCTGAAGTCATTGATGGCCATGGTGTTTCATCAGTGTCAGTTGATATGAGAGATTACGGTGGCGATTTATTAGAGTTAAATCGCGTAGGAGACATTTGGGCTGCACAGATAGTAATTCCAACAGGAATGAATCCTGGGGAGCACCTTTTGAAAATACGAATGGTTGATGAGTTTGAATCCTCTATTACAGTTCAAAGAACAATAACCTCTGGTCAGCACCACATACAATCTGAAAATGATGAAGATATTTCGATTAATGTGATGAATGAGCCACCTATAATTGAAGCCGGAGATCTAAGAATAATCGAGATGGATGGTGAAGATGTGGAATACAATTTGACGATTTCAGTCACAGATTATGATGGACTATTTTGGGTAAAAGTAAAACTTGGGATACTCGCTCCTCCTGGACAATCTAACACTTGGTACATAATGACTTCAAACGGTGATGGGACCTATTCCAAACAGGTGACAATCAAGAATCATATTGCATTGGGAACACATGAAATATTAGTAAAAGCCATGGATTCTTATGGCTCACAAACCGCTTTACAATCGGTTCCAGTAGTCCTAGAAGAAGCAGATAACCCATCCTCATCAACTGGGCCATCGAGTAGTACAATGACTTACATTGCTCTTGGGGGGATTGGAATTCTCGTAATTGTAGGGGCTGTGGTTTACATAATGCGTGGTTCTGAGGAAGAAGGTGGCCTAGGTGGCTTTGGTGAAGTTTGAATACCGTTCTTTCTTGAATCGATAACGGTTTATACCCCTGTCCAATCCGAAGGTTACACTTGCGAGAGTAGTGTAGTGGTTATCACCGAGCGTTGCCAACGCTTGAACCCGGGTTCGAGTCCCGGCTCTCGCACTCATACCTTATTCAGTGAGTCATCCTCAAGCCGAAGTTTGCTTTTGATTAGTCAGTAAAATCATAAAATCAAGATTGTAGAATTACTGCTAATCGATAGATTAAATTGCATCGGATTAACTAAAGTGATTTGAGCCAAGGATGGAACGTAGAAAAGAGATGGATTCTGCCGAAGTCGGCACGAGTGCAATGATTATTTTCATTGCACTCATATTGGTAAGTTCAATCATGTCTGCAATACTCATCGGTCTTGGCGAAAATGTATTCAAACGGAGTAAAGCCGATGCTGAACAAAACTCTTCATCCCTGAATGGTATTGTAGTAGTAGTAGTCTTGGAAATATTTAGTTTAGGAGCTAATGATGAATTGCATATCGTTTTTGAATTACCATATGTCGAAAATACTGTAATCGAAGAAGATCTCTCATGGGTCGTTATGTGCTTCCCTCCTACTGGAGAGGTACGTGTTCAGTTCGATGAAGGAGATTTTTCTTTGGCGACAGAATTGGATGGTGACGGATTAACAGCCGGGGCTTTGACCGAGTTTGAACCGGGAGTTGATTATCGGATGATTATCCAATTGAATGAATGCGATGTAGATGCAGTTCAAGACGCCTCGTTGGTTTTGATGGTCGATAGAGGACGAACGCAAGAACGACAATTGGAGATAGGCAGCTCTCCTTACGAAGGGCAGGATTTATTGTGAGGTGATTGTATGCGTAGATCTAAATTAAATCCAGATGAACATTGTACGGTGGGCACTGGTGCGTTAATCATTTTTATCGCTATGGTTTTGCTCGCATGCATCATCTCATTTACAGTGATTAGCATTACTGAACAAATTTCACAGAATGCCCAAGGTACTGCCGAAGATGTACGTAGAGATAGTGCAAATTCTGTAATTATAACCGGTGCATGGGTTTACGATAACTATGATGATATGCTATTTATGATGGAATTTGGCGGGGCAGGAGATCCGTTGGCCCGTGAAGAAGTAGAATATGTTTTGACATGCACCGAACCCGATGGCACATTCAATTATCGCTCGTCCGAGTTAGGAAATAGTGGTGCTGTTGGCGGTTCTGCACTATATGTGTGGGAAGTTGGGACTCCCGGCCCAGATGATAATTTGTTTGGAGGAAATATCAATAATTTCCAACCTGGTGGAAGGTATTTCTTTACGCTTGATGGTGGTACACAAACAAATCTAAACGGTGATGAATGCGGTCCAGTCCATCTTGACACTCATGAAATTAGTGCTAATTTATACCTACATATTCCTAATGGTATGTCAACTCATCAAATTCTAACCTTGTCAAATGGCCGTGAAATTGGTTCACAACTAATTTGAGGATAAACTCAGAGCAATATAATTCCTAGACACATTTCGCAAGTGTTCATCTAAACTGTATTGAATATCTGATTTCCAATACTTTGTTTGTTAATAATTATTGACCAATAGAAAGGTACTAGCAAAAGATTAGAGTTTTCTGATGTTCTCTTCGATAGTTGTAGCACAATTTTCGAACACATCCAGGGTACTACCAACCGGGTCATTGAGCCCCCAGTCCTGATCAATTCTAATCAAAGGACAATGCACTCCACATCCCATCGAAATGACCATGTCGTATGATTGCCAATCGATGCTATCAACTAATTTCGGGTAAAGTTTCTGTGTACTAATTCCCTTGGATTCTAAGACCTTCAACGCGTTGACGCTAACACTACTCCCAGGGTGAGTCCCTGCACTTGCAGCCTCATGGCCAAGGCTTCTTGCAATGCCTTCAGCCATTTGTGAGCGACAGGTGTTTCCAACACATACGAAGAGTAGGCGCATGGCATTCCGTGGATAGAAGAGACATATGAACCAATGGCATGTAGCCTCAATAGATGTGGAAGCCAATATTGGTTTATTCTACGGTATTCATCGTACTATTTGTTAGTCATATCATAGCCGCAGCAAACGATTTGCAATTAATTTTTCAAGTTATAGCAACCTTAATCACAATTCAAACATTATTTGCAGGTTTTATTCTTCATCTACTCAGAGGGAATGTTCTACATGCTAGAGTGCCAGTCGTTGCTTTAAGCGCTGGTTTAGGGTGGGCATATGCAGGTATGGAGCCTAGTTGGACTATACTATTGTGGATGGTCTCGGCCATCATAATACACATTCTAACTGAAAAAGGGTTGAAGTATAGGGCACTCACCGAGCCAATCAATGGCTGATTCACCCGTTAAGGTAAACCTCCCCGGAGAAGCTCCGGCCTCACCATCTCCTGAAGATCAAAAGAAGATGGAAGCGGCTTACAATCAAATGAAGCGCAAGATGGCTATTTCAGAAATGGGTAAGGCCATTAAACACAAAGTTATGGTGCTCTCTGGAAAGGGCGGAGTTGGCAAATCTACAGTTGCTACAGGTCTTGCGCTTTCACTAGCTCAACAAGGTCTCAAAGTCGGATTATTAGATATCGATATTACCGGACCAAATGTTCCAAAGATGATGGGATTGGATGGCCGCCGCCTAAATGTAGAAGCGGGAAGAATTTATCCAGCCGAAGGGCACCTTGGCGTCAAAGTAATCTCAATGGCATTCCTACTAGAAGATGAAGACACTCCAGTCGTCTGGCGTGGGCCGATTAAACTAGGTGCAATCCAGCAATTTATTGGTGATGTTGAGTGGGGAAATTTGGATTATCTAATTATCGATTTCCCGCCAGGTACATCCGATGAACCATTGACAGTTGCTCAAAACCTTCCTGACATTGATGGGATGGTCATTGTAACAACGCCGCAAGATGTCGCACTGATGGATTCGAGAAAATCAATAACATTTGCAAAATCACTGAAAGTAGATGTTATCGGCGTGATTGAAAATATGAGCGGATATACCGTTCGAGGCAAAGCGCCTGCAGGAACTGATATCGAACTCGCAGCACCCGGCGGTAAAACGATTGCAGTAACCACTGATAGTGATGGAAACTGGTCCGGAACGTTAGATATTTTCAAGGCAGGAGGTGGCGAAAAAACAGCCATTGAATTCGGCGTACCATTCCTCGGTAAAATCCCATTTGATCCTGGATTCGTAAGAGGTGGAGATGATGGAGTTCATCGAATTGTTTCTGAGCCAGAAGGACTCTCTTCAATGGCATTTGGCGAAGTTGTTACAAGAATTCAAAATAGAGTCGAAACCGAATCTGTCGGTAGCGGTCTAGAAATTATCTGAGGGATAATTGATGACAATTCCTGAATTAAAACGCCTAGAGCGAAGAGATACCGATATGCATCTAACTTGGTCAGATGGTACAGAACATGAGGTTACTTACGATGATTTACGTCATGCTTGCCCATGTGCAAATTGTGGACCACAACGCAATGATGACGAAACATCTCTGATCCTAAGGCGTACAGTAGAGGGTTTACCACGGGAGAAACCCTCCGTTAGGACAGTAGGGAATTATGCCCTTTCTTTCGAATGGAATACAGGTTGTTCATCAGGGATTCATCGCTTTGAACGAATTTGGCGTATTGGCGAGAGGCTAGATCCAGATAACGGCAAATCCTATGTCCACGGAGCATGGTGAAACACCCTGTAAGGGTGTATTTGTCGCAGCAATGCACTTGTATGCCGTATTGACACGAGAATAATTGGAGGTCTTACCGTGGATGGAGTATATGTCACTTGGTTGATTTCTGCTTTGGCTATTGGTGTACTGCTTATGCCGGTTGTAAAGCCGCCTTGGGCGAAGGTAACTTTACACGGTTTTATCGATTTCTTACGCCGTTATTGGTTACACCTTGCAATTGTATTACTGATATACAATGCAAAGGATTTCTTAGATGAAATCGACCGTATTTTGATGGCTAATACAGATGGCATGCTGAATATGACTCCTTGGATTTATGCTATTGAAGGCGATATGGTTCTGTGGGTACAACAGACATTCATGGCTGATTGGCTAACCACTTTCATGACCCACTACTACATTGTTGGCTTCATGGTTATTTGCTATGTGTCAATTTTCTATGTCGCATACTTCGATGACCGCTATATTGCAGATAGAATTAGTTTGACTATCTTCTGGGTATATGTTTTAGCCATTCCATTTTATCTCTTTTTCAATGTACATGTAACTGGAAATTATGTTCCAGGAATGGAAACACTTGCATACGACCATACTCCTGAAATTAATGATTGGTTTCATCGAATAGATCCTCTAACAAATGGAATGCCTAGTTTGCATATTGGTTTCCCATTTGCAGTATGGTTGTGCCTACTTCGATTTGATACAGATGGACGTTGGAAAGTCTACCGCCGTATTGTATTTGGATATGTTTTACTAACCGCATTTTGTATTGTTTATCTTGGAATACACTGGCTTATGGATATCATCGGCGGTATGATCGTAGCAGCAATTGCGGTTTCCATAGCCAATAAAATGGCAGATCCTATGTGGAGAATTTTTGATGAGAGAACCATCAATGCTAGATTAGTTACTGTTCTAACAAACCCAAGTCGTGCTTTCGGAGTTGTAAAGAAAAGCATAGTTGGAATATACACCAGGTATTCACGACCTACAAGTAAAGAAACAGGAGTAATGTTGACTGTTGTGATGATATTAGTCGCTGGTGTAATCACTTGGGATTTAACTCACCAATCTTTCCCTGCAGGGGGTGTTGATGCCCCGGTTGGTGTTGCAGCAGCCGATGGATGGCTTGTTACTTTAGACGATAAGGGCGAACAAGCTATTGTAATGGTCCATGATTTGTCAGACCTTGAATCTGAGATTGCAGTAGTTCAGCCACTTCTAGACCAAAATTCCACTTACGATATCAGAGGAGATTTGCTATTGATGTCTAATACAACACAACTTGTATTAGTTGATTTGAACAATCCTGAATCAATAGTCACTACCAAAGAGGTTGATTCTCCAACTAAAGTTAGATTTGTTTCTGATGAGAGATTCGCAATAATACAGAATGGCCAAATAAGTTATTGGTCGCTTGATGGAGACGAGGCGAATGGACCAGTTGCTCCAGAAAATGATTCAATATTATTGTTTGAATCAAATGGTGACCAAATCGTAATGGTATTTGCGAGCGATACTGACAAGGTCCACTTCGGGCTGATTGATAGTGAGGTACTGGCTGCAATAGAGATAAATGCCACAGCAAGCCCTACTGAAGATGAAATTCTTATTGATGCAGGTCTAAACGTTGATGTTGAAAATGGAACGATCGTAGATGTGGCAATCTCTGGAAATAAATTAGCAGTAAATATTGACATCAATGCAACATCTAGATTGATATTGCTCGATACGGCAACAGGTGAGAATTTCATTGTTTCAGATCCTAAAAATCAAGTTTTTGATCCACATATGGGTCATGGAATATTGATGTTTTCAGCATACCAAACATTAGACCCAGAAAATTCCACTGGTAAAGATGCAGACCGTGAAATATACATACACACACTAAATTCTAATCTGACCACTCAGTTAACTGCAGATGATTTAGATCAATGGGGGCCAATGGTTTTGCAAGACCATTATGTGTATCAACAGATAGATGAAGATGGTATCATTAGTGTTGAAGTTCAAGAAAAGGAGCCTAAATTACAGCCATATGCCTCAAATATTCTTCAATTTGGAGTTATTTTAGTAATTGCATTAGTTTTCATTAACCTTGTTCAAAGGCAATATGAAGCAAAAACGGTCAGCCCCCATGATAGCGAACCCGCTTCATGATCTGCTCTAATCTCTTGACTACATCAATTGCTTTTGGAGGTAGACCGCCGGGGGCAGCAACGGGTTCTCCAAGTTCAACATCAAGTTGCAAATAACCTTCGAGAACTAAATCCATGGCACCCTCGATATCTGGATGGCTTGCTCTCAATATTTCATGGAGGACATGCAAATCAATTCCCAACCCCTCTAATTCATATTCACGTGATGACAATCCCAAATCGATTAGAACAGCCTCACTATTTTCTGTGATTAGAATATTATTGGTTGAAAGATCACCATGGTTTACTGCATTCCTATGCAATATCCTGATGGATTTACCTACCGTTTTTAGAAGTTCAGCAGTATGCTCTCCATTATGTAAAACGTCGATAAGTGTCCTTCCATCGATTTTTTCCATTATGATTGTAGATTCTTGCATATCAACATCCCAAATCGCAGGAACAGGCGCCCCCATTGCCGATAACCAAATCGTAAGTTTAACTTCATTATTCATCCTTGTTTTTGTTAGACTGTGGTCTAAATCAGGATGTCGCCATCCCCTTTGGCGGCGTATTTTCATTACAGCTGGACGTCCATACCAGAAACCGGAATTCACCTCAGCCTCAGCACCGAGGTGGAGTCGTTCGCCCTGTATCCACGCTTGCATTGTATGACCTGCGGTAGTGTATGGTTGAAAAAGGAGTGCCTACACCGACTGATGAGGCTCACCCATGACAATTTCATTGCCTATGTGCGCCATCGACTTCACAAATGATGCGATGGGACCTGAAGAAGCGGCTATTGTCGACCGCATTACAGAGCTGAAGGAGCAAATGGGCGAGGATTTATTGATTCTTGGCCATCATTATCAAAGAGACCAAATTGTAATGCATGCCGATCTGTTAGGTGATTCCTTTCTCCTTTCTGAATTAGCAGCCAAATCCAAGGCTAAGAATATCATTTTTTGTGGAGTCCACTTCATGGCGGAATCTGCAGATATTTTGACATCTGATGAACAGCATGTAATTCTTCCAAATATGCGTGCAGGTTGTTCAATGGCAGATATGGCTGCCCTAAACGATGTTGAAATCGCTTGGGAGAATATCTTGGAGAGTTCAGGATTGTGCGACCCTGCAACTGCTAAAGAAGGCGAATCCTGTTTAATTCCAGTTACTTACATGAACAGTGCAGCTGAATTGAAGGATTTTTGCGGAAGACATGGTGGAATTGTTTGTACTTCCTCGAACGCAGTAGGGGTTTTGGAATGGGCGTATGAACGAGCCGGACCAAACGGTGCGGTTCTCTTTTTCCCTGACCAACATCTTGGACGTAATACTGGTATTTCGATGGGAATCGGTTTAGACAAGATGGCGGTATGGACTCCCGGTCAGGAAAATGAATTGCCTAAAGATGTGAAAATTATTCTGTGGCATGGTTTTTGTTCGGTTCATAAAAGATTTACAGTTGAACAAATCGATGCATTTAGAGAAATGCATCCTGAAGGATTAGTTGTAGTACATCCTGAATGTCCAATGGAAGTGGTACAGGCCGCTGATGCTAACGGAAGTACTGAATTCATCCGACGATATGTAGCTGATCAAAAGCCAGGAACAAATATTGCGGTTGGTACCGAAATAAACATGGTCGCAAGACTTGACTCTCAGCATTCAGAATTAAATATTGAATGTCTTGAACCAACTATTTGTCCTTGCTCAACGATGTATATGATTCATCCAGTATACCTGATGGATGTCCTTGAGAGACTTACTGAAGGTGAAATTCCTAATCAAGTAATTGTGGAAAAATCAATTCAAAAAGGAGCAAAGATTGCTCTTGAAAGGATGCTCTCAATCAAGCAGTAACTTCCATTGCTTTCCACCCAGCATATGCTAGTAGTGGACAAAGGATCATAGTAACCAAAACATAACCAATTGCTTTTGTTTGCTCTTCATTCCATAATTCGATAGTTTCAACTGAGAATGCAGACATTGTAGTGAAAGCACCCAGCAGTCCAGTTCCTAGAAGTAGTGTCATTTCTTTAGAAATCATCTCATTTGCTAGAGCGGCCATACAAATTCCTAGTAACAATGAGCCTAGTGCGTTGACCAGAAGAGTTCCCTGTGGGGTACCGATCCATTCAGACACTGCGAATCGTAGTGTCGCCCCGATTGCACCACCTAAAGCCACGGCAAGATATGAATTCACGAAACCCTCTCACAGGGCATGCTCTATCAATCATACTCAAGAGCCGAACACTACAGGCCCTAATCATGACCTTGTGGTTCATGACCAGCAATCCAGGTAAAGTGGCTGAAGCAAGAGAGCATTTTTCTCACTTTGGTATTACTGTAGAACAATTTGAGTTTGAAGCAATTGAGCCACAATCAGGCGATATAGAAATTGTAGCCCTTTCTAAAATTGAACAGGCAATTCCTCACTTGCCAAACCCTGAAGATCAATTATTAGTCGAAGACGCCGGGTTGTTTGTAGATGCACTGGATGGTTTTCCAGGAGTTTATTCCTCCTATGCCCTTGAAACAATAGGACATCATGGAATTATCAAATTGATGGGTCACTTGCAAAGTGAAGATCCGGTAATGGATGGGAAATTAAGGAGTGCAGAATTTAGAGCAGTTGCAGCACTCTATCAAAATGGACAGACAATTGTTGCAGAAGGAGTCTGTCCGGGTAGAATTGCACACCAAAATGAGGGTGAAGACGGATTTGGCTTCGATCCAATATTTATTCCGGCTGATTTAGATGAAGATGGAAACGCTTTACCAGTTGGTGAAATAGGGCCGACAAGTACACATGGTGCCACTTTTGGACAAATCTCATTAGATCAAAAGCAACTATATTCCCACCGTCGAAGAGCACTCTCTAGTTTGATTTCAAAACTTGACCGACTGGGGTGAGATTCTTGAGTGTGAGCGGTTTGGCTTGAGGTGAGCAGCATGAAGAAGTCCAGACTTGTCGTATCACTTCTGCTCCTCGGAGACCTCATTGTCTTCTTTACTATGCAGAGAGATTTTGATGAAAATGGCAGGTGGGCATTAGTTGGTGCTGCCATCATTTTAGCCATAACCTGGGTCTACTTAGGAGAGTCTCCATCTAGTAAAAAACCCGTCCAAAGAGCACAGCAAGCTGTTCAAAGGTCAACTACCCAAACAACATCTGAACTAGATATCCCTGAAGCCGTAACAAAAGACGAAATGGATGGAGCATCTCTTCGTGAAAGAAAGATGGCTAAAGTAATGGCAACTAAGGATGAAGAAACAGAGAATATGATTACCGTTGAGCCGGAAGATGGCTTGGAAGAAATCACGCTTTCAGTTGAAGAAGTTCATGTTGCTGATGAATACGTTGTTGAAGTTTCGCCACAATCAATAGAGGACGCAAATATTGCAGCTCATATCAACGACAAGCGTGAACGCCACGACATTATTCGCGCTCGTATCGAAGAACGGCGCCGTGGCCAAATGGTTGAGATTAGAGCATCCACTGCTAAAATGTGGGAAGAACACAGTTCAGGTGAGGACTTGGTTGGCTTAATCCAAAGCGGAAATCATGGGCACAATATTCTCGAAGAACCAGATACAGCCGAAGCAGGACATGTATACGGTGCAACATTGGTTCGCATAGATCCCTCTACAATTCTCAAACTTAGAATTCCTCTAGATTCCGGATATGTTGTTATTGAAACCGATAGAGTCGCAGGTGCAAACCTACCATCATTACCTGATGGAGTACCTACGCCAGAGGAATTAGGAATGCCTCCTTTACCTGCACCCCCTGGTGCATCGGGAGCATTAGCGGCACTTCGTGATGAGATGTCTAGCGACTAATCAGCGATGCTTCCATTGAGGAGTATCTCGATTAATGAAAGCTTGAACACCGATTTCTTTATCTTCACTATCGAATAGATTTGCGAATGCTTCAGCCTCTATCCTAACACCTTCTGTAATACTATTATCTAATGCCGCACGAATAGTCTTCTTAGCTACTCGAAGAGTGTGCATCGATTTGGCTGCAATAGTTTGTGCAAGCTCCATAGTTACATTTTCTAATTCTTCTGGTGATACCAATTGATTCACAATTCCGATTCTATACGCTTCATCAGCATTGACATTGTTTCCAGTCATGATCATTTCCATGGCTTTACCGTATCCAACCAAATGTGCTAATCTTTGAGTTCCACCATAGCCTGGAATCAGGCCTAATTTGATTTCAGGAGTTCCAAATGTAGCCCTACTGCTTGCAACTCTGATGTCACATGAACACGCGACCTCACAGCCACCACCTAAAGCAAATCCATCGACCATAGCAATTGTTGGTTTGGATAAATTCCAAATTGCTTCAATCGCATTGTCTGTGAATGTTTCACGAATTTCTTCTGATCTCTTTCCTACAAATTCAGTAATATCTGCACCAGCAACAAACGCATTCGGTTTTTGTCGCTTTCCTTCCGGTGGAGGATTAGGCCCTGCTCCGCATATTACTATACATCTAACCGAATCTGTAGATTCAGCCCAAGAACACATTTGTTTTAGAGCAGCAATCACTTCTTGATTCAAAGAATTGAGTTTGTCAGGACGATTAATTGTAACTTTAGCGATTACTCCATCACCGTTCTCACATGGTATTTCTTCGATATTCACGACTTCGCTCATGTACCACCCGAGGGGGTCATAACAAATCAACCTTGCAAGCACACATTGAAATTTAAGATGCCTACCGTTGTACTATGTCCGCCCGTGAAGAGTCATTGGTTGTCGCAAAGGATTTGGGCAAGCGATATGGCGACTTTATTGCACTTCATCCATTGGATGTTGATGTTAGTTCGGGCGAATTTTTTGGAGTTTTTGGGCCAAATGGAGCAGGCAAATCTACCTTTATCAAATTGCTAACAGGCCAACTCAGACCAAGTATTGGCGGAGTTGAAGTCTTGGGGATAAATGCAGCCAGTGACCCACAAAAACTCAAAGCAAATATTGGCATCGTTCCTGAATCAGAATCGCCCCCATCTTATCTTACACCGAGTGAGTTTTTGCAATTTGTAGGTAAACTCCGTGGCGTGGATGATTTGGAAAATAAAGTAGAATACTGGATGGATTGGTTCGGTCTCGATGAAAAGAGAGATACTATGTGCAAAGATCTATCGAAAGGTCAACGCCAAAAAGTAATGCTAGCAGCCGCTTTTATCCATGAGCCAAGGTTACTATTTTTGGATGAACCCTTTGCCAATCTAGACCCAATCTATCAAAGAAAATGCCGACAATGGTTACTGGATATGGTCGCAGGAGGAGGAACTATCTTCTTATGTTCCCACGTTCTTGAAATGGCTGAAAGAATGTGCAACAGAATGGCGATTATCAATAACGGTAAGGTGTTAGCAGCAGGAACTGTAACCGATCTCAAAAACTCAGAAAGTGAAACACTTGAAGATGTATTTATTCGATTAGTAGGCCATTCAATTCAAGAGGCTGAAAGATTAGAAGATGAAGAGGCTGGCGAGGAGGAATAATTCTGCCAGCTATAATCGCCAGTCGAGATTGGTCTGAAGCGATGGATTCTTCCGTCCCAGAATCGTTTGGTTCTAATGGTGGAGGGAAGCACCTGCACACACCACTTACTGGCTGGAAAGCGTTTTCTGCAACTTTCAAAGTGATGTTTATCGAAGAGTTTAGAGAAAATCTAGATTTTGCAAAGAAAAGAAGAATAATGTTGTTTCCTTTACTCGTAGCCCTAGTTACAATGGTTGCAACTATTGGACTACAATTTCTTGTTGGAGAAGGTGCAGCCCAAGGAGATGGTTCCATCTCTAATTCAAGTTCATTTTCTTGGGGGGAAATGAGATTAGCTTTACACCTACCATTACTGATGTTCAGTCTAGGAATGGGGTCATTTGCATTCCTTGGTCGTGAGAAAGTTTTAGCCAGAACCGGAACAAAAAACTATCTTTTAGCATCACCAGCCCTACAACCCTTGACTAATTCCACGGCACATTTTGCATATTTCATGAAGGATTTATCCTATTATGTGATGCTAATTCTTACTCCTGTGATTTCTGGAATGGCAATAGGTATTGCTCTCGAGAGTTTCACTAATGTTAGTACACCATTAGAATTTAGTAGTCTTCCAAGAACATGGATTGCGATGGTTGTAACACTTGCTCAAGGACTAGCATTCTCTTTCATAGCTTCTTCTCTTTGGTTGTTAGGTGGTTGGATTAGCCGTGCCACACCAATTGCAGTAATCGCTCTAGGAACTACAATTGGCCTAGGATTTCTTCCACGGCAATATTTCCTTTGGGGTCTTTCAACACAGCAACCAGATGGCCTCTTAATTGCAATACCTGCGATAATTGCTTCGATATCCTTAGCTTGGCTCGCATCAAAATTAGTTCGAGATGATTTTGAAGTTAAGGTGGTTTCCAAGAAAGAAATTTTCTTGCCAGCATGGAATCGACTTGGATTCTTAGGTAATGGCACTCTACGACTTTTAGTAGCAAAAGAAGCGGTGGATTTGATTCGTTCCGGCTCTCTGAAGAAGATGATTGTATCTTACTCAGTACCACTAATTGTTCTTTTATTGATGGCATGGCTTGTTGATTTTGCTGAAGCACCAATCCCAATCAATTTACTTTCGTATGCTCCGTTTTTGGGATTCTTTGGTTTCAATTTTTATTCATGGCTTACAGCCCTTGATTCTCCCGAGCACATGAATGGATTACCGCTCGGAGTCCCGCAATTAATTCGTGCAAAAGTCACAGTTTATTTCCTTGCAACAACTTGGATTTCAGTAATTTTCCTTTGTCTAATGGCTTGGAAATTAGATGAGTGGGCGGCTTTACCTGTTGGCCTAATCGTAATGATTGCAAACAGCATCTATATCGTGTGCCTAACCGCATTTTTGATGGGATTAGCACCTAACAAAGCGATTTTCGATGCGAAGATTATGACTTGGTTTTGGATCGGAACAGTAATCCCATTGCTTTCATTATTCCTACTTTCATTTACCCAGGGGGATGTTTCTTTCTACGAGAATTGTGCTGGG
>Ga0315321_10000308_pt1 | contig 35054 bp, 23 predicted proteins | sample M180m21515metaG_FD_203464 | JGI IMG/M metagenome (GOLD analysis project Ga0315321, IMG submission 203464) | Ammonia-oxidizing marine archaeal communities from Monterey Bay, California, United States - M1 80m 21515 | ecosystem: Environmental > Aquatic > Marine > Intertidal zone | place: USA... | reverse complement strand
AGGAAGGCAAATCCTTTTTCTTGGACCAGGGGGATTGCCTTGGAACGATTTCCCTATTTGATGAGACGGTCCCCCGACCCGAGGCCAAGGCGGATGGTGAGGCCATGGTCTTTGTGATCGATGGGAGCATGGCGAGGGAGTTCATCGTCGAGGAATCCTCCGTTGCCGAAAGTTTCATTCGAAGTCTGGTTCGAAAAATCAGATCCGTTGACTAAATTCCAATTTTGAAAATAACAATGAAACCATCTGCTTTCGGAACCCTCTTACATATGCCGCAAAACTTTTTACCTGCTTGCCTGTCGATTTTATTCATGTCTTTTCTTTCGGCGGAAGTTGAACCCGAGACGATCTCAAACTTCGGTGTCATCGAAAATGTAACTTTGGAAAATAGCTCAACTCCTTTTCTCGATAAAGTATCGCTTCCCTTGGAGCACCCCCCTGTGATCGCCCAAGAGGAAGCTCAACCGTTGACTCCGTCCGAAGAGGTTTTCGTACAGGCAGTTCCTCCTGCCATTCCGCCAACTCCCCCTGTGATCGCCCAAGAGGAAGCGCAACCGTTGACTCCGACCCAAGAGTTTTTGGCTCAGGCGGTTCCTCCCCAAGTGTTTCCCGTTGCACCCCTTCAACAGCCTCCTCCCTCAGTTCAGCCAGTTCGGCCCGCCGTTCCCGTACAGACGGTTCCTCAGGCTCAACCGCAGTTCCAGTATCCGGTTGCCCCCGTGGTTCCCCGTAATCCACCCGCAATTGGCTCCCCTGCCAGTAATTATGCCTTTCATTCGTATCGTTTGAGTTATATGCAAAGCGACCGAGTTCTTGCCCTTTTGAAGGCTTTGGGCTACAGTACCGTGGAGTTCGCAGCCGCAAGAGGCGAATCCGTGAACGAAAGTATTTTTACGGCTTTCAAGGATGTTCAGCGCTATCCTCTTGTCGTAAAAATTCTCGATGCCGCCAAAACCAGTCTCATGCAACCACCCTTGGATGGGGGACGCAGCGTAACTGGGACGGATCAGTTGAGCGGTACTTACTTGCATCAGTCCACAACTGGGGCGCCAGAGCAAAGACTACTCTTTATCTACGAGAAAAATGATCCCGAGCAGCTCAACGCACTCTTGAACCTTCTTCGCAATGAAGTCGACGTACCTGCCAGTCAGATAGTGATCGAGGCATTGGTCGTTGAGATCAACAGTAACAAAGCCAAGGAACTGGGATTTAAATATGGCTTAGTTGACAAGAAAACGACAAGCACGATAGGGCAACAGGCCAATGGCAATTATGGTTTGAATAGTGCCTTCCGATCTGATGAAAGTTCCTTGTTTCAGTGGAATGGTCCTGGAGGTGCAGTCCAAACTGTGACGGGGACATACGTTGATTCAGCCGGAACTACGCAATATCAGTATCCGGGGACTTCGCGGATCAACCCTTTGGGCTTTTCGGCAACATTGGACGCATTTATTTCGGATGGAACGGCTGAAGTACTTTCAAATCCAACGATCCTCGTATTGGATGGAAGACAGGCTCTCATCAGGATCGGTACTCAGATTCCAAACGAGACGATCCTGACTACGAGTTATGGTAGCCAGAAAAACGTCACATACATCAATACGGGTATTGTTCTCAATATCCGTCCCCGTATTTCGGAGGATGGTTCCGAAGTGACCATGCAAACCGAGACCATCGTCAGTAGCCACCAACCCGATGCATCTAATCCCGACAAAGCCCCCCAAATCGAAACCAAAACGATTCAAAGTTTTGTCCGGGTTGCAGACAATACCCCTTTTATCGTAGGGGGCTTGATCGACAAGAAGAAGAACAAAGGCTTCACGGGCATTCCGGTCCTTTCCGAAATTCCGCTTTTAGGAAACCTGTTCAAGTCACGCTCCGAAACGTCCGTGGATAGGGAAGTGATCATAGTCCTTACTCCTCACGTTATCAACACGAGCGAGAAATCGTTCAGTTACGTAATCCCAAAGGATTCCGATACTTTCGACTCATTCAATCATCTTCTCTTCCGAAATGCCTACCGTATCAGGGATGATGATCTGTTTGATCTTTCCTTCGCCACCAAGAGCAAGTTTTTTCAGGATATCCTGAAGGAATTGCGCGTTTACAAGCAGAACTTCAAGGGGGTATCTCATGAGGAGCCTATCTTTGACTACCTCACGACCAAGGTTCCCGGTGAAGAAGTGATCGTCCGCCGTATGATTTGGGAAATCGTCCATAAATCCAAATACCATCAGTATATTGCGGATGACCATATTTTGCTTTTCGAGTCAAACGAGGTCGCTCAATACGGGAACAAGTTCAAGACTCATTTACTGAGTGTTTTGATGGAGCAATTGGAGCCAAAGGTGAGAAATTCCTTTATCTTTGATTTTGCAGATCATAAGTCCAAGTCTGCCGGGCCTTTCGAGCACCCGCGGGCCTTGATTTCCACTGCCACGGTAAATGATCCTGGAAATTACATTGAACAGATGAGCATGCTCAATGACAGTGATCCCGATCGGAACCGTATTCTTTTGTCTTCCTCCGTATCACCACCCGGGGTTCGGGGAGCAACGGCGTTGGAGGTGCTCAAGGGGGTCCTTGTCCTCAAGAGAATTCTCGCATTGAACAGTTCCATGCCGGTCACGATCGATGAATTCAGGGTGGGCAGGCAAATTATCTTTCCCACGGAGCAGGAGTTGAAGGACAAATACCATGTCATCGACTACGATGTAGCGAAATTCTTTTATGAAGTCATAAACTACTATCCGGAATTCGAGACCGCTTTTAACAGAGATTCGGCCTCCATTCTCCTTAAGATGAGAGGGATTCCGCAAAGATAGAGCGGAGACCGGTGTAATGATCGAGATGAAAGCGATTGACCGAATCAAAAGAGGCTCACCCATTTGGGCGCTATCCCTTGCCGTCTCGTTGGTTTGGCTTGTGGGGTGTCAACACCGGGGTCAAGTACGGTCGCCGGACTCAACTGATGTCATTGCGTTCGAATCCTTGGGGTTTGAATCCGATTCGTTCGAGCTATCATCTACCAAGGAAAGCCAAATGAAGGTGTTCGAAACCTTGTTCATTGAAAAAGACGGTTATCGGATTCCCGGTGATCCCGGTCCGGCCCGATTGCGGGCTTTTTTCAGTGACCTGCGAGAAAGCTACTTCCGAAAAGCTGAGGGGCTTGATTATTCCATCGTCGGCAAGCAATACCATACCTTCACTCATGCGATGGATGTCATGATTACAACCCATGCTCTGTTGCGTTCCGGGGGAGCGGTCTATTTCTCAAAGAACGAACAAGCGGTGCTCGTTCTGGCTGCTCTTGGTCATGACTCCATGCATACAGGCGTAAGCAATGCTTTTCTCGCTAACACAAAACACCCTTATTTTTTGGAAGCCGGCGCTGACAGTTTGCAGGAAAAGCGTTCGGTCAAACATGTTCTTGGGCTTTTGGACCAACACGAACTGCTTGTTGTAAAGGTAGGTATGGGGGAAGATCTTCAGGACGAAATAATGGGTGCCCGGAACCTAATTGAACAGTCGATCTTATGGACGGATATTTCGCGTCACAAGGAGCAGATGGAGAAAGTTGCGGCCTTGGTTCCGCAGCTAAATGATTCCTTGACGCAGGCGAGGCGAAGCGAAAGGAAGGAGGCAACGAAGGGAGCGACCGCAGCGGATTTGCTTTTGCAGATGAAAGTGCATTCGTTTTTGCCCGAAGAATCCCGTGTTTTATTGGGCTCTTTTCTGCTTCACGTTGCCGATATCAGCAACCCCGGGCGTGATTGGACCACTTGCGAGAGGTGGGCTGGCTTGGTGATGAACGAATTCTTTTCCCAGGGTGACTTGGAGAAGAAATTAGGACTGCCCGTCTCCATGAATTGCGACCGGAGCAAAGTTCTGGTTCCTTTCGCCCAAATCGGCTTTGGGAAATTTGTAATTCGTGATCTCTACGAGTTGCTGTCCCAAACCCTTGATTCCGGAGGAAATTACCTGCTGGGTAACTTTGAGAACAATCAAAGAAAGTGGCAGGAGATCGAAGAAGAAGTCAAGTCAGGTGGAAAGCCATACTCCATCAAGTTCGAGCCTCCCTCCAGCGAAGGTGGTTGGCTTGGTGGCAGGGCGAGTAGTAATTAAGCTCCCAAAGGGTTCTTGGGGCGTCTCTAGCCCAATCCCTTGACTGACCAACCTTTGCGGTATTTCCGGCTTACAAGCTGAGTCGCTTCCTTGTTTCCCTTGAAAGTCAGGGTAGGGGCATCCCAAACCAGTTCCTCATGCGGGAATCTGGTTGCGATACCTCCCAGTAAAACGGTTTCCGAGAGCGGTCCGGAATAGGAAAAGTTTGCCGATGGTTCCGGTCCCTTTTCGCGAACGGCATCGATGAATTGATGCCAATGGCTTTCGCCTTCCACTTTTTTGATTTCAACGTCTGCAAAATCCTTCTTGGGAAACAGTTCGGGCATTCCCACATGGGGAATGAGCATGACCCCCTTGGTTCCGATGATTACGGAACCTTGTCCGGGAAGATTTTTCCCTTCCAGCAATGAGGTGACGCTTGCGGGCGGTCTTTGACCTCCGTCGTACCAAGTGACGGGAAGGTTTTTGCCTTCGGAGTACTTGGTCTTTGGGAACACATAGTGAATCTTGGCATCGAACCCCCAATTGTCCTTGTTGGGTGGCTTCCCCTCGGAACGGAGTGAAGTCGGGTAGGTAAGACCCAAAGCTTTGAAGGTCGGGTCATAGATGTGGCAACCCATGTCTCCGAATGTTCCGGTTCCGTAATCCAAGCGTTTACGCCATTGTCCCGGGTGGTAATACCCCTTGATGAAGTCAGTATAGGGGGCTGGTCCAATCCAAGCGTCCCAATCCAGTCCTTCGGGTACTGGATCCTTCCTGCTTGGTTTTAGGTTGGCGTCCCCCCAGCGTTTGTTGCTGAAGGAGTGGGCTTCCTTGACCTTGCCGATCACCCCGTCATGTACGACTTGCACAGCGGTCCGATACTGGGTCGAAGAGTGAATCTGAATACCCATTTGAGACATCAAATTGTTTTCCTTTGCGTATTCGGTGAGGGCGCGTGATTCGGCAACGTCGTGGGTCAGTGGTTTTTGCCCATAAACATGCAACCCCATTTGCATTGCGGACATTCCCATGCAGGCATGCATATGGTCGGGGGTGGATACATTCACGCAGTCAAGGTTCTGACCTTCTTTTTCGAGCATTTCCCGCCAGTCCCCATATACTTTTGCTGTTTTGAAGCGTTGCTGGGCTTGCCTGCGTCGATTCGGATCGATCTCCGCTACCGCGGCAATCAGCACGTTTTTGTGCGAACTGATGTTCCCGAGGTCCGACCCTGCCATTCCTCCTCCTCCGAAGCTTGCATGCCTGACGGTTTCGTTGGGGGATGACTTGGCCCATGAGGTGCGGGCGACGAAGGGGAATGCAAGTCCTCCTCCGAGTTGTTTGACAAACAGTCTCCTCGAGTAAGTGGTTTTCATGAAATCAATTCTCTTCCGATAGATGCCCCAAGGGCAAGAAGAGAACGATGCCGAACTGAAATATTTTAATTCGCAGGGAGAAAACCGAATCCTTATCGTTGACCATTTCCATTCTATGCCATAAATTTTGAGGCTACTTCTGATTACGCCAGGGTAGCTCAGCTGGTTAGAGCGCCGCACTCATAACGCGGAGGTCGGCGGTTCAAGTCCGCCCCTTGGTACCAATCTTTCCCTTAGTCATTCTTTTGACTGTCCACAAAGCAGAAAGTTCTGCTGCACCTTCTTTCGAAAATATAAATTTTGCAGGGAGAAAAAGGAGGACTTGGCCAGCCTTCCGGGCAGATTAATTCTTCTTGAACAGACGATTGAAAAGGCTGTTTTTCCTGGTTCCGTTTTGATCTGCAGGAGTTTGCGGTAAAACGACCTGGGGTGGTCCGGGCGCATTCCCTTCCGGGTTTACTTGTTCCGGGGGAGTGATTGTTGCTCGTGGGAGTTGGGGGTTGACTTCAGGAACCGGTTGAATCCGTTCCGGGGCAGGTGCAGGAGCTTCTGGTTTTACCCGAAACGCTTCAGGTCGTTTTGGGATGAGCTCTTCTTTGGGGGGCAGAGGTTGAACGGGGACCGGGATTGGGGTTGGAGCCAAATGCGCTTGGGGACCAGGGCGATTACGGTTGGTTTGCGCTTGTTCGCCGTCGGATATTGTTTGGCCCACATAGGTACGGAAGACAAGATCGTGATCAGGGTTAAACCAAATCCTACCATGTGGGTAGGGGTTTCCTTCTCCGAATGCAAAATCACCGAACCATGATTTTTCATTTATCTTATCGCATACAAAAAAATAGGTCTTTCCGATTTCCTGTGGGATTTCGCCACGCATGTTGATGGTAATCCAACCACTGTCATTCTCGGTAAGGCTTTGTGCAGCCAATTGGTTCAGGATGTTGTCCCGGCTAAGAGCCCATGCACCATGTTTCGGGCCTGTGCTCGGGTTGCCTTCCCTGATGAATCCACTCATGGAATTCCCATAATAAGCCGTGATTCGAACGGTAGGTTTGCCATAGAGAAGAATTTTGGTGAGTATTCCTTCTTTGCCTGCCCTGAAACTGAACCAGTTCTTGTTTCGAACGTGACTGAAACTCGTTGTGTGCTGTTCCTTGTAGTAGTCTTGGTACTGGTCCAATTCCTCTATGTGAACGACGGGTTCGGTCAGGGTGGAATCTTTTTCGACGATCTTGGTCTCTTCGTTTCTTTTTGGCTCTTCCTGAGGTCGGTCTGACTTTTCGGGTGGAGTTTCCGAGCAAGCGAATATCCCGCAAAGCGCGATGAGGGACAGGGTTTTTTTGAAAGAATTTTTCAAGGTTGGCAAGTGGGGCATTCTTTTGACGGAATGAGAAAGGTTATCTAATTAGCAGAGTAATAATAACAAATACAATGTTTTTCGTTTCCTTCCCTTTGGGCTACTACGCAGAACATTACTCTCGTCATCGCTAGGTTCCTCGACAATATGTAGAACGAATATGGATACTTTGGCCTTCTGGTTACCTCTGGCGCTTCTTTTTTTTTCCGCCCTCGCGGGAACGGCACTCAAAAGAAGAGCCCGCGACCACTGTTTGAAGAAATTCGAAGAGTCCAAGGTTGTTTTGCCCAACGGGCAGGACCAATGGGAGAGGGGAGTGCTTAGGGTTTTCGCTCAAGGCCTTGAGCTTGCTTATGAAAAGGGGCAGCGAGAAGATTTGGGGGTGATTGAATCGTTGGTTCTTCATCCTTCCGAAGTGGATGCTATTGCCTACTTGCTCCGTCCAGCTCCAGCTCCCGATACACGAGCCGGGGTGGAATGGGCAAGAGAGCTGGAGCGCATTCGAGTTCCCTCATTCCGGGATACCGTAACCCGGGCAGCCTTGAACTTTTACAATATGCTGAGGGACGCATTCGGACAGGCCTCTCAGGCAATTCTTGGAGCGATAAGCAAAGACTCGTCGATGGGCCAAGTCAAAAATGCGAACAAGCACGCAAATGAAATCGGAACGGGCTTGACCGATTTGGTGCCCAACGCTTGGGAGCCCATTCTGGAAAAGTATAGAGGGCACCAAGTTGTCGTTGAGCGCAAAACGAAGAGCGGCTTGATCAAGGAGTCGGGAGTACTGGAGGATTACTCCTCCAAGTATATTCTTGTTCGCGAAGTTGTGGTCAGAGATGAAAAGCTTTTGGACTACCTGGAAAAACAAGGAGCGAAAAGGGATGCGAAAAATGATATTTTGTATTCAAGGTCCAATGCCATCGTCCGTCATACCGTTGCCAATTGCTGAGAATCGATCTTTAATGCAAAGTCCAACTTGACCGACCGAGCCTAAGGCAATATGTTGATTATGACTTCTGCATCGTTCGAGAAGTTGCTTTGGTTCTTTTCCTTACTCCAACTATCAAGGGAATCCATCGACAGCCGTCTGCAGTCAAGCCGTAAATCGGAAGACTAAGGGCGTCGCGAGGGTACCCACCTGGACCTTTAAAGGTCATAGAACCGGAGAGTCCGATGCACGGCGAAGGCAGAAGTCACTTTTTTTTCACCATCTCCTCTCCTCTGATTTCAGAAAAACGTCTTTCATGATCATTAAATCGGTTGAGCCTCATTTGCTTTCCTGTCCTCTTCCTCAACCCGTTTGCTACGATTTTCACGGAGGAAGGCGTACCGTCTTCAAGAGGGACGCTTTGGTCGTTGCCGTTCGCGGGGAGAAGGGGGTGGTAGGTTTTGGTCCGGCCGCGGCTTCCGAGGAAATGGCAAAGGTTATAGTCGAAGGAATCGCCCCGTTGTTGGTCGGCAATCATTTATGCGACCCAGCGGGTTTTATTTCCCTTGCTACCTCGAAACTCGGTTCCGAAGCCTTGGCCGCGGCTGGTGCCGTCGAGGTCGCCCTGTATGATCTCTGGGGAAAGCTTGAAGGTTGTTCCGTCACTGAGTTCCTCGGTGGTCGCATACAGGAAACCGTTTGTTGTTACGGGAGTGCGGGAATGTACCAGTCTGCAGAGTCCTACGCTCAGGAGGCAGCCGCTGTTTGCGAGCTTGGATTTTCTGCGTACAAATATAGACCGGCTCTCGGCCCTGAAGAAGACCTGCGTACGGTTGAACTTATGCGTCAGGCAGTTGGTCCGCATGTAGGCCTTTGTCTTGATGCCCATGGTTGGTGGAGGATGGGGGACAAGTCTTATGATGCCTCGACCATTGAGACGCTTGCCCGTGACATCGCTCCCTTTGGCATAACTTGGCTAGAAGAACCTCTCCCCTTGGATGACCGTGCGGCCTATGCCGATCTTAAGGCTAAGGGAATCGTTCCGATTGCAGCGGGCGAACATGAGCATGATCTTGCCGGTTTCAAATGTTTGGTTGAGAGTGGCTCCGTAGACATTGCTCAGGCAGATGTCTCACACCACGGGGGGTTCAGTGGCGTCGCCGAGATCATTCGCCTGTGCGAAAGCAACGAGGTGGCCTTTGCCTTTCACAATTGGGGGACGGCTTTGGAAACGGTGGTAGATGCGTTAATCGGATCATGTTTTCGTCGAGAAACCGCCCGTTGGCTTGAATACCCTCAGTATGCTCATCGGGATCCGCGCGTAATGTATCCTTTTCCTCTCTCTGACGAACTTGTTCCGGAAATGCCGGTTCCCGAAAAAGGTGAACTGTCTTTGCCCGATGGTCCCGGTCTGGGGATCACGGTGGACGAGTCGGTCTTTGAGAAATACCCCTACCTTCCGGGGCCATGGAGTATTTTCGAGCTTGAATCGCCACCGACCAAGTTGGCTCTCAGCGGGGACCATGCTCTCCCCTGGGCCGAGAATTCCGACTAGAAGCCTCTGAGTCCGATTCTGTGCCTTTTTGCTTCGATCAAAAGGTTTGGCTTGTCGAGCAGTAGAACCGAACCGCATTTCAAGGCGGCACTGCCGATTCCAGCCCTTGTCATTGCTTGCAATGTATGCAACCCGAAGACCGGCACATCAAAACGTGTATCCTGATCAGGTTTTCCCAGCTTTACGAACAAACAATTTTTTGCGCCGAAGGTTCCAGCCCTCTCGATCATTGCATTGGTTCCCTCGAATGCCTCTATTGCGAGTACCGTTCCCCGGCTCACCACCACACCTTGTCCAACGTCCATCCGAGCGTTTTCGTGGGCGATTTCGATTCCATGCTCGAGGTGTTGGGGGTCGGTCTTTTCCTTTCCCTTGGCCATGATCCCTTCGTCCGCGAGATCCTCATCCATGAAGGCGCGTGCGTCGAGAAGATGAACGCCCGCACCCTCAATCTCATCTCCTATGGCTCCGAAAATAGTCTCCGCGTTCTTGCGGTCCAGCCCAGCGAGCATGCGGATTGCCTTGAGGTCGGGATGCAAACCGCGAAAGAGTTTGCCTGGGGTCACTTGCCCGGCCATGACCGCATAACCAGCATCAAAACTTTTCAATTCCTTGAGCAGTTTCCCCACTTGCCCGACTTTTACGGTTGCCCGTTGCTCGGATTTGAAGTCATTCACAAGCTCGGTTGGAGTTTCGCCTCCGAGCTCGATCAAGCGTAGGTCAATCCCGGCTGCACGGGCTCTTTGAGCAAGAAGTATAGGGTATTGACCCTGTCCGGCAATCAAGGCGAGCGGTTTGCTCGCGTCGAAGTTTTCCGGTAAGAATCGAGACATTGAACTTACGGGTTATCCCTTGGCCGCCAGGTTGACGAGTTTGCCTGGGATGTAAATCTCTTTGACGATTTCCTTGCCTTCCAGAAAAGATTGCACTTTTTCATCCGCTTTGGCTGCGGTGATGACCGTTTCCTTGTCAACGTCCTTCGGAAACTGGGCTTGCCCGCGAAGCTTTCCGTTTACCTGAAATACGATGGTGATTTCATCGGCTACGAGAAGTTCCTCCCTCGCTTTGGGCCAGAGATGATTGGCAATGGATGGAGCCCCCCCGAGCTTTTCCCAAAGCTCCTCGGCCAAGTGGGGAGCGAAAGGAGCCATCAACTGCAGGAGCGTCTTTGCGCTTTCGACCGAGTAGTTTTCGACTTTTTGCATATGGTTGGCGAGGATCATCATCTGTGAGATTGCCACATTAAAGCGCAAATCCTCGACCGCCTCCGTTACCTTGAGAATGGTTTCATGAAGAAGGCGCAGGGTTTCCTTGTTCGTTTCCTCGCCCGAGAGGTGCTTGTCCTTACGTAGACATTCCCGGTTGACCTTGCGAAGAAACCTATGGACTCCTTCGATTCCTTTCTCGCTCCAAGGCTTGACTGCTTCCAATGGACCGAGGAACATTTCGAAGAGTCTTAGGGAGTCGGCTCCGTAGGCTTCGATCACGATGTCCGGGCTGACCACGTTGCCCACGCTTTTGGACATTTTGTTTCCGTCTTCCCCCAGTATTAAGCCTTGGTGGAAGAGTTTTTCGTAAGGTTCGGGATGAGCGAGCACACCCTCGTCGTGCAGGAAACGATGCCAGAAACGGGCGTAGAGCAAGTGTAGGACGGCATGTTCGGCGCCGCCAATGTAAAAATCGGGTCCACCCCAATAGGCTTCCTTCTCCGGGGCGACCAAATGGTCGGGGTTCGAAGGATCGAGATAGCGCAAGTGGTACCAGCACGAGCCCGCCCATTGGGGCATGGTGTTGGTTTCGCGAGTAGCGGATACCCAGTTTCCGTCACCTGATCTGTCTTCCGATCGGGAAACCGTTTTGCCCGTGGATAGATCAAACCAAACTTCGAGCCATTCGGGTATGGTGGCGAGAGGACTTTCTCCGGTGCCGGAAGGTTGATAGTTTTCGACTTCAGGCAGTTTGAGAGGGAGTTCGGAAGCGGGGAGGGGCAGGGCATAGAGGGTTTCACCGTCCCTTTCGGTGGTTACTGGGTTTTCAGGTAACAAATCCTTGATCATGCCATCCGTACTCTTGGCTTTCTCAAAATCGTCCAGGCTAACCCAAACCAAGGGAATCGGTTCACCCCAATAGCGTTGCCGGGAGAAAATCCAATCGCGCAGCTTGTAATTGACCGCACCCTTGCCGGAATTCTTCGCTTCAAGGTCAGTAATGATCTTTGCCTTGCACGCGTCGCCATCCATCCCGTCGTACTCCCCGGAGTTCACCATGACGCCCGGGCCGGAATAAGGAAGCTTGGCCTTTTCCTCATCCCCGTCTTCCCGGGCAATTACGCGATTGATCGGGATATCGAACTTCTCAGCAAATTCAAAGTCTCTCTCGTCATGGGCCGGGACTGCCATGATTGCACCCGTTCCGTAACTGATGAGCACGTAGTCGGCTACCCAGACAGGCGTTTTCTCTCCATTTACGGGGTTGATGCAATAACTTCCAGTAAAAACTCCCGATTTGTCCTTGGCCAGGTCGGTACGGTCTAAGTCACTCTTCTTGGCGGCGGCCTCGACGTATGCCTTCACTTCTACCTTCTTCTCGTCGAGCACGAGCATGTCGAGCAAGGGGTGCTCGGGAGCCACAACCATGTAGGTCGCTCCAAAAAGGGTATCGGGCCGGGTCGTGTAGACTTCGAGCTTCTCATCGGATCCATCGATGGCAAACTGTACCTCAGCGCCTTCGGATCGTCCGATCCACGCCTTTTGCTGGCGCTTGGTCGAGTCAGGCCAGTCCAAGTTGTCCAATCCGGCAAGCAATTTCTCGGCGTAGGCGGTGATGCGCAGAACGACCTGCCTGAGGTTTCTGCGTTCGACCGGGTGGCTGCCCACCTCGGATTTTCCGTCCACCACTTCCTCGTTTGCCAAAACCGCTTTGAGTTCCGGACACCACCAGACCGGTTTCTCATCGACATAGGCAAGTCCACGTTGGAAGAGTTTCAGGAAAATCCACTGAGTCCATTTGTAATAGCCCGGGTCCGTGGTATTGATTTCACGGTCCCAATCGATGGCGAATCCGATGCTCTTGATCTGGCGACGGAAATTGTTGACATTTGCCTGCGTCGTTTCCGATGGATGGGTCCCCGTCTTGATTGCATACTGCTCGGCAGGCAGGCCGAATGCATCCCAACCCATCGGGTGCAGTACGTTGAAGCCGCAGGCTTTGCGGTAACGGGCCAAGATGTCCGAGGCGACATAGCCCTCGGGATGCCCGATGTGCAAGCCAGCACCCGAAGGGTAGGGGAACATGTCCAAGGCATAGTACTTGGGCTTGTCCGACCCGTCTTCCGCTCGGAAGGTCTTTTCGCGTTCCCAAAACTCCTGCCATCTGCGTTCGATGGAGGTGAAATCGTATTCCTGTTCGTCTTCGGCCATTTTCAAAAGATGCCGAGTATGAACCCTTCTCACCTATTTGGCAAAAGGAAACAAGGCCTTGGATGCCTTCCTTCCGCTGTCGTCAGAATTGTTGCTCGAGGTTCTTGAGCTGAATCTGCAAAGAGTTCATCTGGATGCCATCCAATTGAGACGAACCAAATGGGTCACTTAACGAGCCTCCTCCGTCTCCCTTTCCTTTGCCGAAAAATCCTCTTTGGGTATAGTCACTCGGGTATTGCACGATGTACTCGACGGTAATGGTTCTTTTTTCCTTTGGCGCCAATGCCAGATCCCAACTGAAGAGACCCTTTTCATCGGGCGTTGCCTTGGGGGAAATCTTGACCGAGCGTACCTTGACATCGTCGGTTTGGGATACGGGGATGCGGTCGGCCAAACGAATGTTTTTCACGACACCGGAGAGGTTTTCCATTTCGATTATCCAGGATGCCTGTAGTTCCGTCTTGGATGAGAAGCTGGTTTTCCTTTTTTCGCTCTTTGAGCGGTCCAGCACCCTGGATACCTTGACTTGATCCTCCACTCCAGCGTACAGGGAAAAGCCCTCCCCAGGACCGACGAAGTCGATGGCGGTGGACCCGAGGAAATTGGCGCCGAGGTAGAGCGTGACCGTGCCCGGTAGCAGGGCTTGCCCGCTTTGGTTGTTCAATTCGAAAACGCGGGCGGCGTTGAGGGACGCCTCTGGGGCGGCCACGATGCGTTCGGTTCGTGATAGGCTCAGTTCGCCGATGGGGAGGCGCACGGGTTGGCCATCGGTAGGTACGACCTTGTCAGTCAATGCGGGGAAGTGGGTGGTGGTGGCACGCTCGCTGAGCTTGGCGAAGGTGCGCACGGCCTTTTGCTGAATGGCGCCATTGAAGTCGAGATTGCGAATGGCGATTTGTTTGTTGGCAATGTTGTTGTTGTCAAACCAAAGGCGGTTTTGGGATCTGTAGTTTCCAAGGGCGTCTTGGTAAGTGTCTTCCTGCTGTTGCAGAATCTGGACGGGCGCTTTGCTTCCTTGACCCACGAGCAAGGTGTCCAGTTCGGGAATACGCACAGTGCGGCTCAAGTTCTGGGTGGAGAAAGACAACTTGGACGCACCCCAGTCCTCACCTGTGCTCTGGCGGACGACGGCGTAGGAGGATATGTTTATCTTCCCTCCTGCTTCCTCGGCCCTCAACTCGTGAGCCGGTTCCCAAGAGGCACCAGCCAGCAGATAGGTCAGGGCGACGGTGGATTGGCCTTGTCCGCGCAGGGTTACTTCCACGGAGCGTTCTTCCAACTGGGCTTTGGAGTTCAATTCGCTGAGCTTTTTTTGCCGGACGTTTTGTTCGGGTTGGATTTCTCGACGTTGTTTTTCCAAGAGCCTCCGGTCCTCGTTCAGTTTGTCGAGCGATTCCTCAAGGAAGTTAAGGAAGGATGCGTACTCCTCGACTTTGACTTCCCGGGTAGCGGCATCCTTGGGGAGCTTGTCGAGAGAGAATACACGAATGCTCTCAAGGTGCTTGCGGCGTTGGTCGAGAACCTTTTGCTTGTCGGAAAGCTCGGTCATTTTGTCTGAAATTTCCTGAACCGCTTCCTGCGCTTTTCGAACTTCTTCATCCGAGGCTGCGGTGAGGTAGGTCCTGCGGACTTGGACGTCGAGAACCTCTCCCTTGGCACCGGCTTCAGGTTTGAGACTGACCCTTACCGAGCCTTCATCGATCCAGCTGGGTAGCTTGGCAAAGAAAAAGCGGTTCGATTCACCCGGTAGGGCGAGTGTTGCCTCGCGAGTGACGCGGGCGCGATCCGCGTAAACGGTTACTGCGGTGATTTTCGAGTCGAGGGTTCGAGTATTGTCCTTCTCTTCTGCCTGTTGCGGGTAGGCTTGTTGGAGTAGGAATGAGATGAAGACCGTGGGAACGAATGTTTTGCGAAGGTTCATTTGATAAGTCGGTGGGTTTGATTGTGAGCCCTGATTATAGAGCTTTTCCGAGGGAGGTTGTTCGTGAAAGGTAAAGGATTTGTCATAAAAACGTCATCGAACATAAAGGGCGGCATGAGTATTTCGTTCCGATCTTTCTGAACGGGTTCTTGGGGTGCGAAAGATGCGAGAAAGATGAGTGTGGTGAAACGGTTCATTATTTGGCCTTAAGTCCGATCCTAAAGCTCAAAAAGAAACGGAGAACTTTTCAAGTTTGTTCCTGTTGCTTTTCAATCATCTTCTTGATGACCTGCATTTCGTTTGATATCTCCTCAAATCGCTTGTGCAAATCGTCAATCCCGTCCCTGATTGGCTCTGGGTTTTCTTCCCGCCGGATAATTTCACGTTGTATGGACATTTCGACATTCGATTCATCCATGCTGTTCATGATTACGCCAATTACGAGATTGAGGACGATCATGGTTCCGATCAGTACGAAGCTTACGAAAAAGAAGGCACCCCCTGCAGGTGAAGCCGAAGAGATAGGGGTCCACTTGATGAGATCACCTTCTGAATATCCGTAGTTGTCCGATCCGTACATGTTGATATACATTATGTCCGTCCAATCCTCCAGGGTAACGATTCGAAAGAGTGACAAAACCGAGGTTTGTAGATTTCTGAAATGAACAGGGTCGTTTTCGCCGTAAAGAAACACACCCATCGTGCCATAAACATAAAAAAGCAGAGCCAGTAATACGCTGACATAAAACATGGAAGGCAAGCTTTTGATCAAGCAGCTTACGAGGATTTGGAGTTTTGGTATGGCGGTGACCAGACGAAGGACGCGAAGAATGCGAATTAGGCGGAGAACGGGTAAAAAAGAACCGTCTATGGGCAGAATCGGTCCGAGCAGGCACGCGACTACGATAATGAAATCAAACATGTTCCAGGCATTCTGAAAGTACCTTTGTGGTTTTTTTCCTTCTGCGGTAATTTTGATCAATACCTCCAGGGTGAAGATGCCGAGAATCAACGTGTCGAGGGCATCGAGGATGGTTTCGTACTGGTTTGCAAAATCCTTGTAGGTTTGAATTCCGACGGTCACTCCGGCGAGAAGTATGGTAAAGATGATGAGTCTTTGGAATGTTTTGCTTTCGGCTATGGTCGAGCAGATTGAGGTCATTGATCGGATGGATTTTCCTTATGGGTTATGAATTGATCGATGGTCGGTTTCCCCTTTATCCAACCTAGTGCGGAGAGGAAGCGGTCGGTTTCCTTCATAGATTTGCGGAAGGGTTCGTTCTCGAATCGACCCCAGTTGAAAAAGCCATGAGGTTTTCCTGCAAAGGGAACCACCCAGCAATGCCGGCCCAGTTCGTCTGCCTGTCTTTGAAAAAGTCGAACCGTTTCAAAGGGAACTGCTTCGTCTTTCGTTCCGTGAAAGATAATGGTAGGGGGAAGAGTTTTGTCGAGGTGATGATAGGGTGAGAGCTTTCGGGGATTTGTTCCCACCCGTTCGGGGAGGCTCGACTTCTTTTCCTCGGGAAGAACGAATTCATTTCCAATGTCATCCAAGGCAACTGCGGGATTGAAAAGAACGAGGGCATTCGGCTTGGATGAAATTTCAATATTTTCGTTCCTTGCTTCGAAGCCTTTGATCGTCCCGGTTGCCGCCGCAACATGTCCTCCTGCCGAACCTCCTCCCGCTGCCACTCTCCGAGTGTCTATCCCTAGTCTGCCGGCATTTTCCCTGATCCATCTGATCGCGGACTTGCCATCTTCCACGCATGCAGTTGCGAGGGTCTGATGACGGGATGAAACTCGATAATCGGCGGTAATGGCGACCATTCCCCGCGAGGCAAGATATTTGCACTGCATTTCAAATTGTGCTGGCGTTCCCCCTCTCCATCCTCCACCGAAGAAAAATACTATGACGGGCTTTTTGTCTCCTTTTTTATGTCCGTCGGGTTCGAGAATCCAGAGCTTGAGGTTGAGCGAACTGGCATTCTTGTAGGTTACTTCGCGAGCATCGCTTATTACTGGAGGGTAGCTCGGTTTGGCACAGACCGTATTCGCGGCTTTGAGCAGGAGCCCGATGAAGAACAAATTTATATGGAATGGGGCGGACTTCACACACTATTTAATGACTCATTGGAGCGTTTAAGGCAAAGAAATATTACATGAACGTCAGATGTTTTTCCATATCGAATTCTCGATACGAAGAGTGCATTTGCCCGAGAGTCTGAAAGACTGAATTGCGTGTCGTACTATATTTTCCGGTTCTCGAATCTACTTGTTCAGAAAATCTGGTTGAATCGAGTTTATGAAGCTCGTGCTGTTATGGTAACCGAAACAAGTAACTTCTGGTTGTGGGGAAGAGATACGACAATATGCTTTGGAGTAGGAGAGCGATCTTCGATCGCTGTAACAGTGCCACCCGGTAGAATCAGGAACTCCACCATCTTGTGACTTGTCTCACAGATGGGGTGTTCGGAACCACTTGTGGATCAAGTAAGCTCAGCTGATCAAGGAGGGTAGGGCTGAGGACAACCTGGAGCACCCAGACTCTATGCAGGAAACAATTTTGTCATAGCACTCTTCCACGCTGAGCTCTTCGTCCCTGTCAAAGGGATCTGGTACGTAGGGTTCGCAACCCGGCGCCATGAATACGCCAAGAGGTCGAACTACACCTCGAATGGCTTGCTGCCGTACTCGGGCAAACTCCTCGCTTTCGTTGTCAAGGGTAACGACGAGGTCGGCCTGTCCCAAAATGGATGGATTGGCAAAGCGTGAATTTGCCTGAAGGTGATAACCTAGCAATTTGCAGAACTCTTGCATTCCCTTGTCAATCGGGCACTCCTCATAGGCTTTGGTTACGCCAGCTGACATAACGACGACTTTGCCTGAAAAGTCAGTTTTCTCGAGTACTGATCTCATAACTTCACGACCAATGGGTGATCTGGACATGCCGCGCTTGCTAAGAAAAAGAATCTTTTTCAGGTCCCCTTCACTGGGTAAATCCTTCCTTCCTGTCCAAGAATTTTTAAAGCCCGATGGTTTTGCGGTGGGCCCGAGGTTATGTGGAGACCGGGAATTTCCCTTCCTGAGTCTCCTGAATATATTCGAAGTGTTTTGGGAGTTTGTTTTGTTTGTCATTATTTTATCCGCCTGTTTGAAATTAAGAGAAACAAACGATTCATAAATGTTAATAACCTTGGGTCCTAATATTGAGACAACTATTCGATTATAATGTAATGTTTGTGATTCGTTTGTTGGGGATGAAGTTGGGAGAATGAATTAACGAAATCGTTCGTTGGAATTGAAGAAGGCTAAGACTACTGTTCTATTACGAGTATGAGCCAAAGGCAAATCATATGGTGCGGGAACGTATTCTTGGAAAGGGGCGCGTGTGTTTTTGTGCCGGAGGTTAATCATTGATGTCATGGAATAGGCATGAATCATGCCTATGAAAATGCAGGTTTTCATTTGTCCAACAAGTTCCATTCGTTGGTAAATTTCGACATCCCCCCAAAGGCCGACTCAAGGAGAGCGGGGAGTTATGTTAGGTTGCGCGTGGTTTCGTTGGTTTTGCTGCAGTTCGAATCATGCCAGCCCTAATAAGAACCCAAAAGCAAAGGCTTTTGGGCATCTATTTTATGCCATCCTGACTTGTTCCTGTTCACTGATTGATTTAGCGAGGGAAGGATTCACTTTTTAGCTTCTAGCTCAGAGGTTAGAGGACCGACGATTTCAACAAAGTTCCCATCCGGGTCCTTGAGCATGAGCAAGCAGACATCTTGCGGAAGACCTTCGGGTAGAATCTGCGGGCTCTTGGCGTAAGGCTTGTAGCCAAGCTTTTTGGCTCGGTTCATCACTGCGTCCACGTCATTCACGAAGATTGTTAAGTAGGATAGTCCGGCAATGGTATGAATATGAGGTTGCTTGGTCAGTCGAGCGGGCTTTTTGCTTCCGACTTGCATGAGTTTGAGCGTGGTTGCGTGTTCTTCTTCACCGAGTTTCAGGACATGAATGGTCAAAGGAGCTCCGTCCGTAAGTCCTACTAATTTCGGGAATTTCCCACCCACCTTGAAACCTTCGGCTTCGGAAAAACCTATGGCCTTCTTATAAAATTCGAGAGATTTTTCAATATCGGTGACGACAATTCCAATGTCGATGGTTTGTCTGTCGAAATTGGATTTTCGTGGCTCTTCGGCATTCGCGCAAAAGACAGGGGTGAACAACAAGAAGGAACAGGTTTTTATTAAAGTCGAGTCCATGGTTTGGTTAAGATTGGGGGTACTTTGATGGAATGAAGAAAAATCGTGGTTTAAGTCTGATGGGAAAGGACGTTCAAGGCAATAAGATCATTTTTGCGAGAAGATTCTATGTCGTTAGTTGGATTTTTTTCCAACCGTGTGGACACTTTGGGGAGGTATTCAGGAACGATCCGTAAGGCAACGGGTTTACTGGCTGGCGGGATCCGGTCGAATTGCGCAAAAGGCATCGACCGATGGAGAGGGAGGTGGGTTAGCGCAGGACGGAAACGGCTTTTCGAACGGCCGCAACCAGACGACCGGATTCCTCCAATGTATTGTACATCGCAAAGGAAGCCCGTACGGTTGCCTCGACGCCTAATTTTTTCATGAGTGGTTGGCAGCAATGGTGACCTGCTCGGATTGCGATACCTTCTCCGTCCAAGAGTGTGGCCAAATCATGTGGGTGAATTCCGTCAATGGAAAAGGATAGAACGGCAGCCTTGCCGGGGGTTGTGCCGTGTTCGACGAAACCGTCGATCGTTTGCAAGCCTTCGCGGGCAGTTTCCAGCAATTGAGTTTCATGACGAGATGCGGAACATAGGTCTGCTTCAGCCAAATAACGGAAAGCTTCGGCAAGGCCAATGGCATCGGCCACGTTTGGGGTTCCTGCCTCGAACCTTTGCGGAGGCGGTGCGTAAGTAGTCCCGTCGAAACTGACTTCGTCAATCATGTCTCCTCCGCCCTGGAAGGGAGGCATTTCATGGAGCAACTCCTTTTTTCCATAGAGAACTCCGATTCCCATCGGTCCGTACGCCTTGTGCCCAGAAAAAGCGAAAAAATCACAATCAAGGGACTTCAGGTCGATTCGTTGGTGGGGGGTGCTTTGAGCTCCGTCTACCACTACCTTCACCCCGTGCTGTTTTGCTTCCCTTATGATTTGATCTAAGGGATTCGTTGTTCCGAGAGTATTGGAAACATGGCAAAGAGACAGGATCTTGCTTGTCGGGTCATTGAGGTGAGAAGAGAGAGTCTCCCGGTCCAGGGAACCGTCTGCAAGAACTGGAACCGTAACGATTCGAGCCCCGGTTCTCTCTGCGGTTAATTGCCATGGGACAATGTTAGCATGATGTTCCATCTCGGTCAGAATGATACAATCCCCGCTATTCAACACGATTTGTCCAAAACTGTGAGCTACGAGGTTCAAGGCCTCAGTTGTTCCCCGAACAAAGATAAGTTCTTGAGGGTTGACGGAAAACCAATTTGCGATGCTTTCTCGGGCTTGCGTGTATTCGTATTCGGCTTTTTCCGCCAGTTGATAAATGCCTCGGTGAACGTTTGAGTTGGTCTGCTCGTAAAACTTGGAGAGAGAGTCGATTACGCATTTTGGTTTTTGCGAGGATGCGGCATTGTCCAAGTAGGCAAGGGGTTTTCCTCTGTTGGATTCTTTGAGAATGGGGAAGTCCGCCCGAATTTTTTCGACAGGGAAAGAAGTTGTCATGAAAGAACAAGCTGGAAAGGAAAAAGGGGAACACCTTCGGATACCGAAAGATTTTGGAAAGAGGCAGTCATATCACCGCATGATATCAAGATGTTGAAACTCCGCAACATCAGAGGCGTTTTTCAAATAAAACTCAATCGGTTTGGTCGAGGAACTGCCATGACGCGATAATCCGTCTTTCAGTCATGACCTTAAGGGTAATTCGCGTATTGAAATATTTTCCATTTGCGACCTTGAATCGAAAGAGATTTTCCCAATGCGAAAGTTGGGATTGATTGATGAGGTTTTCTGTCAAATCGTCGGGATGAATCCTCGAGTAAAAAAAATCATTGTCGAGGAGGTCGAACTTGTCATAACCAGTTACGGATGTCGCATTGTCGGAGAAATAATTGAAATGCAATGGATGACCAACTCCATCCGATCGCAGTTCAATCAAAGTTATCCGAAGAGAATTCAGTATATCGGCGTTTTTGGCTAACTGTGTGCCGAGTTTGGTAAATAGTTCTTCCGTTGATTCGGCTTGTATCGGTTGCGCTGCTGGTGTTCGCAAACCATCCAAGTATTTCTTTACCGCAAATCGTATGATTTGGGAAACGGACCGGTTTTGTTTGAAAGATTGCTTTCCGAGAACAACTTTTTCATCCTCGGTCAAGCCTACTGACACTTGACTTTTTTTGCGACAACCTTCACTCATCCCTGCACAATATGCAAGTAATGATGTATTATGCGAGCACAAAAAATGGTATTATCGCAGGAATTTTTAAAAAATTATTTTACAGTTAGGGAGCACGGCACGTAAGTCTTTAACTCCTTTTTCTGAAACGTTGGAGTTCCAAAGATAAATTTCCTCCAAAGTCTTGATGCTGGCAATTGTTTCAATGCTCTCATCGGAAACTTTTGAACTTACTAAGTTCAAGTAAGTCAGGTTTGGCATCTTGCTCAAGTTTTTTATGCCTCGGTCGGAAATTGCAGTGTCCTTTAAATTAAGCCAAGTCAGATTGTTGAATTTTTTGACTTCTCCCAACACGCTGTCCGTTACCGAGGTGCGCGACAGGTCTAGATGAGAAACATTGTTCTTGATTGCCGACAGAGCACCGATTGCATCATCCTTGATCAAGTTGGGTCCGGAAGAAAATTCTGCCCGTACCAAGGAATGTCTGGTCGAAAGCAAGGAGACCAAGGCACCCGACTTTTGAGCGGCTTCCATTTGAGGTTTGGAAGGTGCGGTCAAGCGTTTTGATAGTTCGTCAATGATCGACTTCGCTTCAACTTTCAAGTCGGCATGGTCTTCTTTTTTAGGCGGAGAAAAGGTGTCGGATGGATTTTCCTTGGCTCCTTCGAGAATCCATTGCTTGAGCAGGTTTATTTCATCTTCGCTCAACGGGTTCCCTTTCGGAGGCATGATCTCAGGGTCGTCTGAGTCCAAAGTGATCACGGCAATCAAGGTGCTCTGGTCTGGGTTGCCCTTTTCAATAATGACACCATCCAGATTTCCCTTGATCACCCACTCATAGGTATCTAGTCGAAGTCCTGCTTTAGGGTGAATCGTTCGACCATTCTTAACATAAGGTTCTCCGTGGCAATCCAAGCACCTTTCCTCCAGTAAGGGGAAAACATGATCATGAAAACTGATCCCTTTGCTCATGTCGGCGACACTACCTGAATCGCCTCCTGTTGAAGGCTTTGCGCCTTCCTCGATCCATCTTTTGATTGCGTCAATCTGTTCGAGAGTCAGTGCTCCGCCTTTGGGCGGCATGAACATATCATCCTCTTCATTCAGGGTAATAACTTCATATAAATAGCTTTCGTCTGGTTTGCCTGCTTCCACAACAGTACCATCCAAATTCCCTTTCATAACCGACTCATAATCGTTCAGTTGGAGACCGGCTTTAGGGTGAATTGTTCTTCCGTTTTTGTCGTAAGGAGCCTTGTGGCAACTCTGACAACGTTCAGCCATAATGGGAAGTATGTGTTTGTCAAAATCGACTGACTCGTCGGGTCCCGGCAAGGAAGCTACCGTTTCTGCTTTAACAGCCATACCGGGGTCTTGTCCCAGGTTGATTGGCTTATATGCGAAAAAGGACCCAGGTCGGAATTTTGGCTTTTGCGGGGATGCGGGTCTGGAGTCTGATTTTTTTACCTGTTCCGTAGAACTTGACTCTGGCTTCTTGTCCGATTGAGAAGGGGGCTGATCATCCTTCCTGTTAAACTTACGGGGATCCCCTTTGGGTAGCTTCGGGGCAATTTGGATAAGATACTTTTGGTCTTCTGGCGAAACCTTCTTGAAAGGAATGGCGAAAAGCTTCCCGTCTCGTCCTTGAACATAAAAAATCTGACCCTCGTAGCTGAGTGCACGACCAACAAAGGGCTGCCCTGTATTGGTTCTGAATGTGCGAAAGGATTTCTCTGCCCAAGAAGGGAGAAGGAAGCATAGAAACAAAGAAAAAATTCCAACCCATCGGGTTGCCATTGTCAGATAGGCAATTATGCCAGGATATCGAACAAAGGCTTCCCAGCATGAGCGACCGTGAAAGGTCTTCCTGAAGGGGAGTATTGAACGTCATTCAATGGCAGTCCCAGTGCGTGGGCGATAGTGGCATTCAAGGATGCAGGGTCGACAAACTTACCTTCTTCCGGATTGCGTCCGACTTTGTCCATTTTCCCAAAAACCGTTCCGCCCTTGATACCTCCACCTGCGAGGAACGCCGTAAATCCGTAGGGCCAGTGGTCGCGACCGTCGCGTGGGTTGATTTTGGGAGTACGCCCGAATTCAGAGGTAAGAACAACCATGGTTTCCTTCAGCAATCCACGGAATTCAAGGTCGAGCAACAATGCACTTAACGCTTTGTCAATATCCATGCAATTGGTCGCTACTGACTCAAAGTTATTGTCATGGGTATCCCACCCTCCGCGGCTGACCTCAACATAACGAACTTGGTTTTCAATCAATCTTCTGGCAAGTAGACAGCCTTGCCCAAAATTCGACGAGCCATAAAGCTCATGCATCTGTTCTGGTTCCTTGGTAATGTCAAATGCCTTGAGGTCTTCGCTCTTCATCAACTTGATGGCGTCTTTATAAAGGTCGGAGTAAGCCCGCACTTGTTTTTGATCATAACGGCTCAAGTAAGATTGGTTCATCTTTTGTGCCATCGCCAACCTACCGCCGAAACGGCTTTGGTCGAGATAATCGGCTACCTTGGAATTAGCCAGACCGGCAGCGGGGTTTCCAATGGGCAGGGGCCCGTGCTTCGATTCGAGAAAACCGGCACCTGCTGGGTTGGCTCCGATCTGAACGTTCATGGGGATCGTCGTGTTAATGTTGCCGGAAAGCTTGGACACCCAGCTCCCGAAAGTAGGGTGGGAAATCGTGCCGCGCTTCAAATAGCTGGTGTGCATGAGGTAACTTGCCTGTTCATGAGCACCCTGACTAGTCGACATGGTACGGATAATCGCCGCGTTATGCATGTGCTTGGCAGTTTCAGGAAGATTTTCCGAAAGAATAACCCCATCAGCGGAAGTCCGAATTGACTTGGTGGGGCCCTGGATATCAGGGGCATCGGGGTTGGGACCAAAGGTATCCAGATGGGACATTGCACCGGTCATGTTCAGATAAATCACATATCTGGCTGTTGCGGGACGAGATCCGGGGGTGAGAGCCTTAAGGTTGTTATGGATGTATGATCCGGCCATGGGGAACAAACCGACTCCCAAGCAAGCTTTGGCGGCATTCGCTATGAATTCTCTACGGTTTACTTCGTCTAATTTTGATATGTCCGATTTCATTATGTTACCTTTTATATACGATTAATTGTTATTGAACAAACATGAATTCATGACTGTTCAAAAGTGCCCAAACTATGTCTTTGTGGTAATCATCCACATTCAATTGGTTGATCATTTCCTTGAAATCCTTGAGTTCGCTTGCATTGGGATTGCGTTGAAGAAGTGCCAAAAAGGAGAGGTTGATTTTGTCTTCCATGCTCTTGGCTTCGGCGATCTTGTTCAAGGTGACTGACTTTTTGTTGTTAACTAGATATTTCTCGGCATAACCGTTGATCATGGCGAGTACCTGATTTACCGCTGCCTCCTTGTGCGAAACCTGAATCTGGTCACGGGGAGAGCCACCGAATTGGAGAATCATGTGACCGCGCGGAGCGGGGTCACCAACTTCCGAAGCCCTCAGCGACTTGATGTCTTTTGTAGGAGTTCCTTTCCTCTTGAAAGAGTCCCTTTCATTGAGAGAATCGCTCTTCATGTTCATTCCTGACATGGACATGGCGGCATTCGGAGCAGGTTGTGCTGCTGCGAATTTGTTTTTGCAACCGTTGCAACAGAAAGCAACCGTCTCGCCTTTGGAGTCTTTGGCGGTAATGGAAGGGTCCGCTCTGCGATCTGGTTTGATTGGGCACATTTCGTTGAGAGGAGCAACCTTTTGGGATGCCATGGAAGCCTTTTTGACTGAAGCGGGAAGAGAAGCCATAAACTTGTTTTTGCAACCATTGCAACAGAAGGCTACGGTTTCTCCTTTTGCATTTTTGGCCGTGATATTCGGATTGGCGTCCCGATCTGGTTTAATGGGGCATTTGTCATTGACGGGGGTGGCCTTGGGACCCATAGCCATGTTGGATGCCTGTTTTTTGGAGTTAAACCTCTCCATCACTTCGTCAAAAATGTTTTGAGCATCCATTTGAGAATACCTTTCGTAACGATCAAAGCCATCCTCTGGAGTCCTTGAGTTTATACGAGTGTCCAAGTCAGGATAATTCAAGCTGACCAAAGAATCCCAAAGTTGTTCGCCCGACATTCTTTCCATTACGGGACCTTGGTAAAAATAGGGGGCGGCACCTCGCTTTGGGAGTTTGGGATTTGGTCCGTCGATGACCCACTTGATCTCCATGGGCATTGATTCGTCTTTGGTGTCTCTTGAATTGATCTGGCGAGAAGGAGCGGCACGCTGGAAGGCTTTGGTGTTATAAAGGATGCGGAGAAACTCTTTCATGTCGTAATCTAGTGCAACCATGAGCTTTTCAAGGTGCAGCATGAGAGCCGGGTCGGTGGGGAGCGTGTCGTCATACATGTTGTCGACGGGCTCAACCAAGCCAATGCCGAAGGCGGTTTTCCAGAGGCGGTTTGCTATGACCGTTGAAAAGCGGGGGTTGTCAGGGGAAGCCAACCAAGATGCGTAAGATGCTCGGGAGCCCTTCTCTTCAAGGTTTTCGTCCAGTTCTACCACCAAGCCGAAAATGGCCTTCGCCTCCAGTTTCTCGCCGGGTTTTGCGTTGTCGTATTGATAATCGTTGGGTAGCGAAATTTGCCCTTTGCCCAAATCGTCAAGACCGGGGTTCAGGATATCCGTAACATACTCGAATGCCCGGCGTAGTTGGTTTCTTTCCTCTTCGTTTTCCTTTTGTACGGCTCGTGCCATTTTGTTCAACTCTTTGAGTTGTTCGCTTTTCCTCGATACGTTGCCAACCCCGTTGGTGAAGGCGGCCATTTCGTAAAATTGCTTTTGCGTCCAACGATCGAATGGATGGTCGTGACATTGGGCACACTCCAAACTCGTGCCCAAAAATACGCGGACCGTGTTGGCCATGTTGTCCAGTCCCATCCCTTGGTCCCTGTAGAAGTAACCTACAGCTCCGTTTCCTCTTTCCCACATCGGACCAGTGGAGGAAAGCATCTCTTTGACCCATTTGTCGTAGGGTTTGTTGGTCGCAATTGAATCTTTCAAATATTTGACAAAGGGATACCCGTCGGATCCTTGGTTTCCGACCCTTGTTTTTGCTCTCAGAATATCAGCCCAGTAAATGTACCAGTTTTTGTTGAAACCTTCGGATGCCAACAACTTATCAATTAGCTGAACTCTTGCTTTTCGATCCCGTTGGGCAAGGAATTCCTGAGTTTCCTCAAGGGTGGGAATCCGACCAATGATTTTAAGGTATGCCCGTCGAAGAAAAGCCTCGTTGTCGATTTCCTTGTTTGGTCGTTGGTTGTACGATCGAAGTTTTGTTTCGATCAAACGATCGACATATTGTGCATTGATCGCCAAATTTCTTTCGCTTAGAGGGCGGGAAAAGGTAGGCAAAGCATCGTGGTTCGGAGGGAAGTTATTCTTGACGAAAGCCTGATCGTCCTTGGTGAAAATAGAGAGATCGATTCGGAAAAGCTGGTTGTCGTTCGAACGCTTGAGGAGTATAGTTCCGTCCTCAAAATACTTGATGACATCGCCATTGATCGCTCTCCCGGTGTTTGTATGAAAATCTCTATTTGCGGAGAATCCACTCGTCGCAGTAAAAAGTGGTATAAAACATAACAAAAACTTAGTCATTCTCATAGGATTTATATTTGTCTAGATTGTCGTCTCCATCAAGCGTAAAGTGCCCTAACATTAATTGTAATTGATTCTGTATGAAGATTTTTCCACCTTTTGCAATAGTTCTGCCCGTCGCTTCTTTTTTTGGATAAAATTAGATGAAGAGTTTCTCCGTGAGATTGTTTTGTGCTCCCAGGTGGTCGATTGTTCAAATTTTGGGTGCAAGACCGATTGTCTTTTTGGGCAAAACCAACTGCACTCTTTCGTGAATTCGCTTCTCATACATACTTAACAGCAAGAATAGGTCTTGGGTTACGTCTTTGGGGTGTTTTTCGTCAAATAATCCCACTATGCGAGGCAACACTTCAACGGTGGTCTTTTTATCCCATACCCAGAGAAGAATTTTGGAAGGATGCCAGGGTGAGTCCTGTGATTTTCGAAAACTTGGCGAACTTTCTCTTGCTCGTTGATTAATCGAAGATTTAGTGACATGATGAAACACTTTGCATGCCCGTCGAATCTGAAAATTTAGTTTACCGTCCCGCTTCTCTTGTCTTGTTCTTTTTGGCACTGGTATCTTGTTCGAATGAACCATTGCTTGAAGAATGTGTAAAAAGCTCTCCGTCGGGTTCGGATTATCGTCTCGATGAATATGTCGGAGCACAAACTTGTGCAGAGTGTCATTCGGAGGCTCATGTGAAATGGACGGATTCGCATCACTACCATGCCATGGAGATTCCCTCCGAGGAGACCGTGCGGGCTGATTTCAACGATTCTGTCTTTGAGAATTACGGCATAACGACAAAATTTTTTCGTGATGATGGGAAATACATGGTCGAGACCGAAAATCAAGATGGAGAGATGGAAACCTTTGCGATTGCCTATACCTTTGGGTGGGAGCCTCTTCAGCAATACTTGGTGCGATTCCCCGATGGGCGGATGCAGGTTCTTCCGACTTGTTGGGATGTTGAGAAAAAGGAATGGTACCATCTGTATCCCAACGAACGGATTGCCCCGGATGACCCGCTTTTTTGGACGCGTTCGATGCAGAATTGGGATCACATGTGTGCCGATTGTCACTCAACCAATCTACGTAAGGTTTTCAATCCCTCATCCCAGTCATTCGCCACGGCTTATTCCGAGATGAACGTCGCGTGCGAATCCTGTCACGGTCCGGGACGCAAGCACATTGAGTTTGCCCGCACGGGGAAGGACTTGAGAAGTTTGCCGAATTTTGGACTGGCGGACATCAACAGTACAAACGTTGCTCAAATTGAGTCCTGTGCGAAATGTCATGCCCGTAGGGGGTTCGTTCACCCCGGTCATCATGCGGGTTCTTCCTTCCTCGATCACTTTCTGCCCGAAGTCGCCCAGCCTTGGGCTCCGGACATGCAGGTGCCCACCTACCATGTGGACGGACAGATCGACGACGAGGTCTATGTTTACGGTTCTTATATTCAGAGCAAGATGTTCCACGAGGGCGTCAAATGCGTTGATTGCCATGATCCTCACTCTGCAAAAGTTCATTCCCAGGGCAATCAGCTTTGCGCACGGTGTCATTCGCCCAAGCCCGAGAACCTGACCATATACGATTCCCCCTCGCACCACTTTCATGAACCCGGAAGCAAAGGTGCTCAGTGCGTTGAATGCCATATGCCGGAGAAAACTTATATGGGAATTGATGCAAGGAGGGATCACAGTATTCGGATTCCCCGTCCTGACCTCTCCGTTAAATTCGGGACGCCCAATGCCTGTAACCGTTGTCACGACGACAAGGACGCTCAATGGGCTGCTGATGCGATTACCGCCCGCAAGGGACCTGGTCGTCCGAAGGAGTCTCGCCGCCCCGAAGCCTTTCACGCTTTCCGTACGGGAAAGCCGGATGCAGAGAAACTTTTGCTCGAGACATGCCAAGACCCGGACTCACCTGCCTTTACCCGTGCGGGAGCTCTTCTTGCCCTAAGGCGGTTTATCAGCGAGGCGTCCTTTGCCGAAGCCCGTCGCAACCTTGACGCGAATGATTCCGTAGTTCGGGTGGCAGCCGTTTCAAAACTCGAGGATTTACCTGATGCGGAGGTTCACCAAGCTTTGTTGCCCGTCCTGTCGGATCCCGTTCTTTCGGTCAGAACGGAAGCGGCTCGAATTCTTTCCCGGGTTCCGATTCGCCTTTTCGGGAAAAGTGAGCTTGAGATTTTTCGCAAAACCTTCGACGAACTCAGTCAACGCTATCTGAGCAACCTCGACCGCCCCGAGGCCCACCTTTCGCTAGGTATTTTAGCCGAAAATCAGGATCGAACCAAGGATGCGGAAAAACACTATCGGCAGGCCATTGCCCGGGAGAGCACCTTCGTGCCCGCCCGCATGAACTTGGCTACACTTTTGAGTAGCCAAGCAAGGAACGATGATGCGGAAGAACTTCTTCGGGAAGCCGTCCGGTTGCAGCCCAATTGGGGGCAAGCCCATTATTCCTTGGGGCTCCTTCTTGCCGAGGATAGGAAGCGACTTCCCGAGGCCATTCGCTCTCTCGAGCGTGCCGCTGGCCATTGGACCGACAACCCCCGCATCCCGTACAACTTGGGTATCGCTTACTGGCAAAGCGAAAATTTCGACCAAGCAGCCAAAGCCTTGCAGCAGGCGATTGACCTGCAACCCGACAATCCGGAGTTCGTCCAATCCTTAATCCAATTGTACGTCCAGCAGAGGCAACCGAAAGATGCGTTGCCTTATGCGAGGAGATTGCTTGAGCTTGTGCCCGATGACCCACGGGTGCGGGCCTTTGTCGCTCAAATGGAACGGCAGGCTCAGTAGCTAGGTCCATCGGTTCTTTCGTTCATTCGGACGCGGCTATCCGGTAGAGGAAGTTTTCGCCTCGTAAAATGATTGAGTCACCAACGAGGGCTGCTGAGGCGTTGAAAGAGTCATTGAGCCGGTTCAATGATAGGACTTCAGGGGCTTTGTTCCAGGAAATGACAAGGGTTACACCTTGTTGGTCGGTGAAGTAAATCCGTCCGTCTGCGGCGACTGGAGATGCATAGAGGTTGAGAATGCCGAGCAGGCGGACCGGGCCACTCGGCTCCTCGCCCGTTTTGCCGACCACTCGGGTGAGGATGGCTTGATAGTGACGCAGAAAATAGAGGTGTTTCTTGTAAAAAAGAGGTGATGGGACATAGGGAGTTCGGTGTTGTCGCGTCCACAGAGCGTGTCTGGATTTCCTCAAGTTTCCCTTTGCTCCCTTCAAATCCAAGGCGAGCAGGGACTGGATATTGTAACTGCTCCCTGCATAAAGAATTCCATCGGAAAAGACGGGGCTAGCCACCACATTGTTGGACAGTCCGGCGCAATGCCAGATCACTTCGCCCGTATGAAGATCGTATCCCCGAAGTGCGGTTGTGCCGCTGACGATTGCCTGAGGATTTCCGTCCACTTCGACAATAATTGGAGTTGCCCAAGAGGTCGGTTCGTCCCGTGGTTTTCTCCATTGCTCGTTCCCCGTTCTTTTGTCGATAGCCACAACGAACGAATCTCCCTCGTGATCCCAGTTTAAGATTAGGGTATTTCCGAAAAGAGCGGGGGATGCGCCCTCCCCGTGACCGTGTTTTACCTGCATGTCTCCAAAATCCTTTTCCCAAAGAACGGATCCGTTCAAATCGAGGGCGTACAACCCGTTGGACCCAAAAAAGGCAAAGACCCGTTCACCATCGGTCACGGGGGATGCCGAGGCCCAGCTGGATGATTCGTGGGTACTTTGATGGGGTTGGGCGCTTCGAACGGCTTTCTCCCAGATCAGACTCCCGTTTTTCAGGTCGACACAGGCAACCATGAAGCGGAGGACCCGTTTGGGATCGACGTTGTTGTGTGCCCCCGGGGGTTGCTCGGGAACGGGAAGCGGATCCCCTTGGGCAATGGTTCCGGTCAGGAAGATGTGATTCCCCCAAATGACTGGGCTGGAATGTCCCCGATAAGGGAGAGGGATTTTCCAACGAACGTTCTTGGTTTCGTTCCAGTCGAGCGGGGGAGAGGCATGAGGTGCTTCACCGGTTGCGAGCGGGCCTCTCCATTGGGGCCAAAAGTGGAGCGATTCCGCCTGGGTTTGTGAATGATTGGAATAGGAATGGTTGCTTTCCATTGCTTCCGCTGTAGCACTTGCATCAGAAGGCGTGAGAAAAGAAGATTGTTCGCACCCACCCAGCAAAAGGATGAAAAGGAGAAATCCTCCTGCGTGCTTCACTTGCGCAAATCGAGGCAAACGAGGTCACCCCGGGCGTTGCGCAAATAGAGCAGGCCATTGGCAAGGACAGGGGGCGTCCAGCAACGTCCACCGATGACTTGTTCGCGAGCAAGGGGAGAAAACTTCTTCGGGTTAACAGGGGCAATGGCGAGCTCTCCTCTTTGCCCAAGTGCGATTATGCGGTCTCCAGCCACGATGAGGGATCCAACCATCAGTCCGGCATCCTTGGATCTCCACTGAAGCTCCCCCGAGGAAAACCTGATGCATACGAAATCCTTGGGGCCCGCCATATGGACGTTTCCGTCAAAGCCGTAAAGGAAATCGCCTACGGGAATGGCATTGTTCATATGGGTTGATAGGTTCCGGTTCTCGTAGATTTTAGTGAGTTTCCCGCTTTTGAACTCAAAGAGGGCACACCCACGCTTGTAGCCGGTCGAGATGAAGATTTTGTTTCCCTTGACGACAGGGGTGGTAGAGTTCGTGCGGTAACTGGTTTCCCATTTTTCGAAGGCGAGTGCCTTGCCGTTTGCGGCATCCAAAATTATGAGCCCGTCGGTCTTGAGGATGGCAATCAGATCGGACTTTCCGGACTTGAAGGAAGTGGGGGATCCGTAGGCGGCCCGATAGGTCTGGCTTTTCCACTTGGTTTCGCCCGATTTCTTGTCGAGGGCGAAGGTTGCACCCGCTTCGATGAGAAGAAGGTCGCCAAGCAGGGATGGCGATGCCGCGAATCCCCATTCCGGTGGCCTTCTCATGCCCGCTTCTTTCATCATTTCCTTTTTCCAAAGGACTTTGCCGTCCTTGGCCTCGTAGGCATGAAGAATTCCGTTCTTGCTCAATGTGTAAACTGTGGAGCCGTCCACTGTCGGGGTAGAGCAGGGACCGCCCTCGTGCAAGTAGTCTAGAAGAGGGGCGGGGTAGGAATGGGTCCAAATCACCTTGCCCGTTTTGGCGTCGAGACAATAAACCGTTTCGTTGCCACCCGACTTCCTTCCGTCATGTCCCATGGTATAAACGCGTTCTTCGGCTACCGATACGGTAGAGAAGCCAACTCCCACCTTTGCTTTCCAAGCTTGCTCTTCGAGGTTGTTCTTCCAACCGGACTCGGTGGATACGCCTGTGCCGTCCGGACCAAGCCAACTGGGCCAGTCTTCAGCCCAAAGCAGGGAACTTGAAAGCAGAAGGTGAACCATCAGTATTTTTTTCATTTTAATATGGAAGCTTCGATGAAGACGATAAGCTCCTTCTTTTCTAACGAAGAAGCACCTCGGCTAATCATGGTTTCATCGGGACCCAAGGTGACCGAAGTATTGATCCGCCAAGACCAAAAGACGGGGATTTTGGTCCCCTGACCATAATCTTCGTGACCCATTAATCGTGTGAGTTTAGGGTTTAGTTCAAGGGCAATCGTTTCGTATAAATCGACCCGTGGAGTTAGTTCGATTGTTAGCCCGACTTTACGGAAACCGGGTTGTTCGTCGTCCGGGGCCACGGTGTCGAACTGGGCAATAGCTCGAGACGGATTGGATTGATTGTTATCCAATGGCGGAATGAAATCCGTTGGGTAGATAATTTCTTGTGCCGAAGAATACGATGTTGTTTGTTTGTCCATGGTCAACAGGTTCGGTGCGTGAAGCAATTCAACTTTCTCATCCTTGAGCAAGCCCTCGAGCAGCCTTTCAGCGTGGCCCCGCTCAATGATCGAGCCGAGTTTTTTATTCGTGCCCCCTTTCGCCGTTTCGGCAAGAGCCTGATCAATCAAGCCAAGAGGAGCTTCCAGTACCCTGAAAGTGACCGAGACTTGTCTGTTAAAGTCAGTGTCCAACTTGCGGAGAATGTTTTCGATCAAGTCAAGGGAGCGCCGTTCATGGGTGACGATCATTTGAAAACCGTCAAAAACGAATTGATGCCCCTTTGTTTCGTCAAAGGGGATGCCTGATCCCACTAGGAATTGCTTGATTTTCGTGCCTTGGTCATTGCTTTTGCCCACTCGAGTGCTCGGACTGAAAGGGTCACCGTCGTCACCTCTGGCTTGCGTAGTGCCTCCTGTTATGCGGACGATCGTTCCTTGAGTAAGCTTGTAGAAACCGGTTTCCAGTGGTCTGTCTTTGACAGTTTCGCCTGATTTGGAGACGACAACAGTATCAGCCCGAATCTCATAGTTCCAACTTACGGTCTCCGTAATGAACTGAATCATCTTACCGAGGGGCATGCTGTTAAGGGTGATGGTAACTTTTGGGAAAGGCTCGTCAGCAGCCTTAATCATAATGATATTAATGCCTTTTTTGACCGTCTCGGGTTCGGTCAAATCAAACTTCTTCCCCTGTCTTTGTAATTCCGTCATCACTTCGTTCAAGGGGGATTCGAAGAATTGGACGCCTGAAATTTGGATCTCCTTGAGTTTTTGCTCAAGGGGAGTGGGAGATTTTCCGTTGGTCGATACCAAGGGGAACAAGCCAAGGATGAGCGAAGCAAGGAACGCAATAAGGGAGAATTTCATAATGAAATATCAGCCAATCCAACTTTTTCATCAAGTGAAAAGATGGCTTTAGGTAAGAATCGAGCGACTCCCAGGCTGAGCTTAGTATTCGACCTCTATGAAGCCATCCGAAGAATGATCGTAAAAAATGGCTTTCTGCCCTAATTTCTTAAAGAAATAGAACCAGTCGGCATTGGAATGCCCGTAGAGGTAAGGATAAACATTTTCGGCGGTCCATAGCCACCCCAATTGGTCGCTCCAAAGCCAAAGATCTCCGTTTTCTCCTGCGTTGGCATAGAGCCAATGCATTTCGCTATGATAAATCCATCCGCTTTCATCTGGAAGGAAGTTTCCGAACCAAGAAGATTGTCTCCATCGACCTTGTCCTTCTCTTTCGGATTGCCACCAGTATATGTAATCTCCAGATGTTTCGAATCGGCCTATTTTTCCTGTTAGAAGTTTTGCTCTGTGGGAGGCCTCGACGCGGGCATAATAAACGGTTCCTGGTTTGAGGTTGTAAAGGGACGCGTGGAGTTGGTTTTCTTGTACGGAGGCGGGCAAGGTACGAACGGGGTTTTTGAAAGTCCGATCCTCGGAAATGACGAAGGAGAACGCAGGCAATGATGCATTTTTTCCGGCTTTAAAATCGGAAGCGATGAAAATTCGTCCGTTTTCTTTTGTCGTGAACCAAATGGCTCCCAGTGTTGGCATTTCAAAGAGGGCGTCGTCTGGATCATAGGCGTTCTCGATACCATCGGAATCATAATCCTCCAACTCATTTAGTAGGTGTATGACGAAGACTCTCTCGATACTTGCTCCGTGTTGGTCTTCGACGCGGGCTCGAATACTGAAGAGAGTCGGGGAGACTTCCAGTCCGAGAGCCTGACCGGAACGACGGGTTTCATTGCCATCGAAATTGTCGGGTGGAGGATTGTCATCGAAAGTGTAGAAAGATCCTTTCCCGTCGAGGCTTGGGGAAGATCCGTTGCCCTCGAGAGTCGGTTGGTCTTGATTGTGGACATGGTGGTGAAAGCTATCGTTTTGATCGATAATTTCTACCGTGTCGTTCTTATCACGGGTGATCGAGGTGAAGGTGGAATTTAGAGCGGTATTTTCAATGGGTGGAGATTGAAGCTCAGTTTCATTTGAGTCGGGAGCGGAGACAAACTCAGTGGGAAACGCCTTTTCCCTGAGAAAGCTGAAATTAGCCTCGTAGTCAAAGCTCTGACGAGACCTCAGGGCGTTGTTCTCGTCAATGAAGAAAAGATGGTTGTGATCCGAGCCCTTGCCTTCGACGAGAACAAAGCCAAGGGTTGAATTGATATCCAAATCCTTGGCACCGAAATACCCGATGATTGCACCTGCAGGTTGATTCTCAAGAATACTCGTTCCATTCAACTCCAATTGGTAGGGCGTATCGTTCACTGATAGGATTTTAAGGGCGACTTTGGCGCTCGTGGTTCCTTGCAGATCGTCGGTTACGGTGACCTGGAAAGCATCGTTTCCGAAGAAGTTCGCATTCGGGGTGTATGTCCAGTTCCCTGACTCCGCATGAATGGAAGCCGTTCCGTGTGCGGGTGGAGTGGAAAGCGTGAAGTAGGAACCGTCTGTGAGGCCCTCGATGTCAACTGCGTTTAA
>Ga0315321_10000306_pt1 | contig 35198 bp, 29 predicted proteins | sample M180m21515metaG_FD_203464 | JGI IMG/M metagenome (GOLD analysis project Ga0315321, IMG submission 203464) | Ammonia-oxidizing marine archaeal communities from Monterey Bay, California, United States - M1 80m 21515 | ecosystem: Environmental > Aquatic > Marine > Intertidal zone | place: USA... | reverse complement strand
TGGCCACACCAGGCTGCTGAGATGAACTCGATTTTGATTAATTTTCGAACTTCAGGGGCATCACTGACATTCCCCGGAAAAACTGGCGCGATTATAGTGAGCCGCCGGCTATTTTGCTATAGCAAGCGTACCTGGTAGCGCATTATTTCAACCACTTATTGACGAATTACGCCAATTTTACTTTTTGCTGCTCTGCAGCGGTCGATTCTCCAGTGACCGGTTGCGGTGGTACGATCGGATACTTGATGCCTGCCATCTTCTGGCCAACCCTGACGACCTGGCAGGAATAGCCAAATTCATTGTCGTACCAGACATAAAGGATCAACCGCTTACCGTTGGCTATCGTCGCATGCGAATCTATAATCCCGGCATGTCGATTACCCGTAAAGTCCGACGAAACCACTTCCCTTGAGACCGTGAAATCAATCTGCCGGTTCATAGCGCTGTTCAGGGCCACATCCCGAAGAAAATCGTTCACTTCTTCGCGACTGACTTCTCTGTGCAGGGCCAGATTCAAGATAGCCATCGAGACATTAGGCACGGGTACGCGGATTGAGTTGCCGGTGAACTTGCCTGCAAGCTCAGGTAATAATTTACCAATAGATTCAGTGGCATTTGTTTCTGTCAGCACCATATTCAACGCGGCGCTACGACCCCGCCGCTCCTTGGAGTGCGTATTGTCGTGCAGGTTCTGGTCATCTGTATACGCATGCACGGTTTCCATGTGCCCATGATCAATGCCGAAGTGATCGTTAATGCTCTTCAATACCGGAACAATGGCGTTAGTCGTACAGGATCCGGCTGCAATAACAGAGTCTTCAGGCAAGACGAGATCTGAGTTGGCTCCGGAGACAATATTCTTGATGTCGCCTTTACCCGAGGTCGTCAGCAACACCTTGGCAGTCCCCTTTGACTGCAGGTGCTGCTCGAGGCCTTTTCGGTCTCGCCAGGCACCCGTTGAGTCAATGATCAGGGCGTCCTGAATGTCGTAAGCTGTATAGTCGATGTCCGACGGGTCAGTCGCGTAGATAAAATGGATGGCATTGCCATTACAGATCAGGGCATGATTATCAGCGTCTACCCTGATAGTTCCTTTAAAGGGGCCGTGAACGGAATCCCGGCGCAAAAGGCTAGCCCGCTTGTAAAGATCACTTACCGGATCCTTTGGGGGACGCAAGACAACAGCCCTTTGTCTCAGGTTTTGTCCACCGGCCGCCTTTTCCACCAGAAGCCTTGTGATCAGCCGACCAATTCGACCAAAACCGTAGATCACCACATCACGAGGCGGGTGCGAGATCGTATCGTGGCGACCCAGAATTGCCGCACACTCGCGTTTGACATATGCCTGCACCGACAACCCTTCATTGTCATTCATAAAGTTTGAGGTCAATTTACCGATATCGATATGAGCTGGCCCCAGGTCCAGTTTGCTGATGTTCTCCAGCATCGGATGCGTTTCAAATTCGGACATCTCATTCTTTTCAATCTGCCGGACAAATCGGTGCGCCTTCATCAACTCGATGACGGACTGATTGTAAAGAGGAACTCCATGGATATAGATGACGACGTTTCGACGATACAGCGTACCGATCATTGGAATCATCGATTCGGCAAGCGCTTCGCGCTCCTTAAAATCAGCGAAAGCGCCTTCAAGCTCGGGTTTAGCCACGAGTGGATCCTCAGATTAATCAATTTTGCGGCATGCGCTCCGTTTACTGCCGCGGCTCGCCTGCCAATCGCAGGAATTATCTATTTTGGGAGGCCGTTATTCAATGCGAACCGCGTTAAAAAGTGAACATTCATTTCTTATCGAGCCGATGGCTGCGTATCACGATCACGGAACATTCCCGCCATCCCCCCGAAAATGCAGTTCCAGCACTCCGCGCTGCTGATCCAGAGAGAATTCAAACTGCTGCAGAAAGTTCATTCCAAGAAGCCCGTCGAATGATGCTGAAGGGCGTGACAACGAAATGGCACCCACAGTGATCGGACTGACCTCCTGCCCTCCCACCGTCAGCGACTGAATCCTGACCAGAGGAGCATCTACTTCACCATTCGCTGTCGCAAACTTCCCGGTTCGACCGCCCAGAACATAACCCAGACTCTCAAGAATCGCCGGCGTAACAATCGTGACCGATGCGCCCGTATCGATGAGCAGCCTGACCTCGCGTTGACCATCCAGGCTGGCCGTCACAACAAACTGATTACGTGAGCGGGAAAGCGGTACATTGGCGAGCGGCATCTCACGCTCAGGAGCGGTAATCATGGCGATTAATTCCCTGGCACGTCCGCCCCATTGATGATGATTCTCAATCTGGGCAAGCACCGGTAACGCGCCCTGATCGTTATCCATTTCCATGCGGTGCTCCGCCAGTCGCAGGTAAAACTCGGCCCGCTCCGGCATCGCCAGTGTCACTGCTTCATAGAGCGTGTCTATTTCGGCGTCTTTCTGGGCCCGCCTGAGTTCTGAGACCCTAAGATTCACCGCTTTGTCCAGCAGGGATGCTACCTCTTCTATCTCCTTCGCTGCGCCCGCGGACAAATCCGCCAGCATCAACAGCTCAACAGCTGCGGCGTAGTCGCTGGAACCTGAGGCTTCGTTTGCCTGGATAATCAGAGATTCAAACTGACTCGGCTGAATCTCAGCCACATTGTCGGCTACCAATAGCTCAACCGGTGCTGCTGGCGGTTCGATTCCCGGGACTGTTTCCAGCAAAAGATCATCTGGATATTTCCAGAGCGCATAACCAGCACCCAGGCCGATCACAAATCCAGCAATCACGGTGATTACAATGAGCTTTTGACCTGGCTGGAATTGCTTCATATTCGGCATGTTATACCCCTTGAGTTCTATCGCTCATCCGGTAATCTTCTCCTCCTTTATTTATCCGCCAGCAGACCATTTAGCTCTATGATTACCCGCCCTGAACTGCCAACAACACCAGGAGATCGCCGAAGATGGACTAACCTCCCCGGCGCGGCGGAAACTCATGCGATAGCCGGAGTCGCGTCAAGCCACGAAGGGATGATACTGGTAATCGCTGCTGACACCCTCGGGGCAGAACGACTGCACGATGAACTCCAGTTCTTCCTGGGATCCGATAAAACCATCCTACACTTACCTGACTGGGAAACCCTTATTTACGACGCTTTCTCGCCGCATCAGGACATTATTTCGGAACGTCTCGATGTATTGAACCAACTCGCGGTTCTGGACAGTGGCATCGTCGTGATACCCGCCACAACTCTCAGCCAGAGAATGGCACCTGCCCAATTCATACTAGGCACCAGTTTGGTACTGGCGAAAGGACAAAAATTCGATATCCCTCAGATGCGCCGGCGATTGCAGGGCGCAGCCTATCGCTCAGTTGAAACGGTCTATGAACATGGCGAATACGCCGTTCGCGGCGCCATCATGGATATCTTCCCAATGGGTTCTGACTTCCCATATCGGATTGACCTGTTCGACGACGAAATTGACACGCTGCGAACCTTTGATCCAGAAACCCAGCGATCCGTGGAACAAGTTGACGAAATCTCGCTCCTGCCAGCGAGGGAATTTCCGCTTAACAGCGATGCAATCAATCAGTTCAAGGACCAGTGGTTTCTGAGGTTTCAGGGCGACCCGAGGTCCTGCCCGGTCTACCGTGACGTTTCCCAGGGCCTGTCTCCTGCCGGTATCGAATACTACCTGCCGCTATTTTTTGAAGGGCTGGAAAGCTTATTTGACTATCTACCAAACGACACTCTGGTTTTCTGTGACGACATAGAACCCAAGCTCGAGGCTTACTGGCAGGAAACCAAGGATCGCTATGAGAATCTTCGCTACGATATCCAGAAACCGATCCTGCCGCCGCGCGACATCCTCATGCCTCCAGACGAGTTGTTCGCCGAACTGAAGCGATACCCTCGCGTGGATTTCCGCGCAACGCCCCAGGACAAGGGCCGTGTATTCGACTATGAGTTCGACTATACACTTCTTCAAGACCTCACCATCAACGAACGCAGCCAGACACCACTCGACGCGCTAAAACAATTCGTCGATGGATCCAAGGCTCGATTGCTGATTACCACCGAGTCGAATGGCAGGCGCGAGGTTGTCGACGATCTTCTCGCGCAACAGGGGCTATCAACGAAAATCGTCAAGGACTGGCAATCCTTCATTGAAGACGATGCCGAACTTGCCATTACCGTCGCCCCCCTGGATCGACCACTCGCTATTGGCAACATCGCATTGATCACCGAGCGCCAGCTGTTTGGCGACAGGGTGTTGCAAAAACGCAGGCGCGACAGGGAAAAAGAAAATTTTGCAGAACTGGCAATAAAAAGCCTGACGGAGCTGAGCATTGGTGCACCGGTAGTGCACATCGATAACGGCATCGGGCGATACCAGGGACTTCAGACACTCACTATCGATGGGCAGGAAGCAGAATTTCTTACTCTGCTGTACCAGGACGACGCAAAACTGTACGTACCCGTTTCGTCACTGCACCTGATATCCCGATATACGGGCGCCGGGGAAGGGCTTGCGCCCCTTCACAGACTTGGCGGGGAAACGTGGCAGAAGGCGAAACGGAAAGCCGCTGAACAGATTCATGATGTCGCTGCGGAACTACTGAACATCTATGCAAGAAGAGAGGCACGAAAAGGGTTCAGCTACCCGGTCCCAGACTTCAACTATGACCAGTTTGCGCGCGCATTCCCTTTCGAGGAAACACCTGACCAGGAATCAGCCATTGAAAACGTAATCTCTGATATGGTTTCCGATAAATCCATGGACCGACTAATTTGCGGGGATGTCGGGTTTGGCAAGACCGAAGTTGCTATGCGAGCTGCATTTATCGCCATACAGTCAGGCAAACAGGTCGCGATACTTGTACCGACCACTCTGCTCGCTCAGCAGCACACCGAAACCTTCAAAGACCGTTTTGTAGAATGGCCAGTAAACATTGATTCTATCTCTCGCTTCAAATCAAAAAAGGAACAGAAGGCGGTCACCGACAAAATGGGCACCGGCAACCTTGATATCATCATAGGTACCCACGGCCTGATCCAGGAAGGACTCGATTTTAAAAACCTGGGTCTGCTGATTATTGACGAAGAGCACAGGTTCGGCGTCCGCCAAAAGGAGAAACTTAAGTCCCTGCGGGCCGAGGTAGATATCCTCACGCTGACCGCAACACCCATCCCGCGAACTCTGAATATGGCGATGTCAGGTATGAGGGATCTGTCCATCATCGCCACACCACCGGCAAAAAGACTATCGATCAAGACATTTGTCCGGCAAAGCAACGAGGGTATAGTAAAAGAAGCGATACAGCGGGAATTGATGCGTGGCGGGCAGGTTTACTACCTGCATAACGAGGTTCGTACGATTGAAAACACCGCCACCAAACTACAGGAGCTGGTTCCACAGGCGACTATCGCCATCGGCCATGGCCAGATGCGCGAGCGGGAGCTGGAACAGGTGATGTCCGACTTCTACCACAAGCGCGCCAATGTGCTTCTGTGCACTACTATTATAGAAACCGGGATCGACATTCCGAACGCCAATACCATCATCATGGACCGGGCTGATAAATTTGGCCTGGCCCAGTTGCATCAGTTACGCGGCCGCGTTGGAAGATCCCACCACCAGGCCTATGCCTATCTGCTGACGCCCCACCCCAAAGCAATGACTTCCGATGCCGTAAAAAGGCTTGACGCCATCGCGGATGCCGAAGATCTTGGTGCCGGCTTTATCCTGGCAACCCATGACCTTGAAATCAGGGGTGCAGGTGAACTTCTCGGAGACGAGCAGACTGGCAACCTGCAGACGATTGGTTATTCACTCTATATGGAAATGCTTGATCGCTCGGTGAAGGCCATCAAGGAAGGAAAGACCCCGAACCTAGACAGGCCACTAAAGGAGGGCACAGAAATCAACCTGCACTTGCCAGCCCTCATACCTGATGACTATCTGCAAGACGTGCATATGCGCCTGGTCCTGTACAAGCGCATATCCAACGCGGAAACAGAGGACCAATTACGGGAATTGCAGGTCGAGATGATCGACAGGTTCGGGTTACTTCCTGAGCCCGTGAAGAACCTGTTTCGGGTCACCACATTAAAACTGCACGCCGAAAAACTTGGCATTAAAAAACTCGATGCCGGGGGACGGGGAGGCAAAATCGAGTTCGACCAGGAGACAACGATTGATCCCGGTTCGATCGTAAAACTGGTCCAGTCAGAGCCTCACCGATATAAACTGGCAACAGCGAATCAGTTGATCTTCGATGGTAAGATGGAAGAAATCGACACTCGATTCACGAAAGTTGAATATTTACTCGAACGACTGGATAACAAGAAGGTTAACATTGCTGGTTAAACATCTCACAGCCTGCGCGTTCATGCTTACGGCGATAGCTTTCAACCCGACAGTTGCACGGGGGCAAGAACAGCTTCAAGGCTGGTACCAGATCGATGTCATTTTGTTTAAACCGAAATCCGCTGACCTTGATGAAGAGAGCTGGCCTGAAGTGACCGGCACTTACCCGGCCAACGTTACCGCCGTGACCGACGGCGACGTGTTCAAACTCTCGCAACTAGAACAACTAGAACAACTTGAACAACTAGAACAACTAGATGGGTTGCTGCCCACCGCCGTGATTGACGGAGAGCCAGAGCTCGGCACCAACGACTTTGCCTTCGAAGGACAAAGCAACCGGAACAGAAACAGAAGGATGATTGAGCGTGTTACGGGTGTATCTGACGGTGACTCAAGCGGGGATTCAGACAACGGTCCCAAAGAAGCAGACAGCACCGCCAGTATGCCACCAGCGCTATCTGTCGAAGATATCATTGACACTGCATTGGCGCAGAATAGTGCGAACTCAGAAGGCGCTCTGGCATTCAGCAGCAACGAAACTGATTCATCACTGCAGGCGATCCTGCGCAGCCTGCGACGCTCCTCAGGGTTTACCGTCCTTAGCCAACAATCCTGGGTGCAACCTATCGGGAGCGAACCAACGCCCATACTGGTCCAAACGGGACAACGATACGACGATCGTTTCGAAGTTGAAGGGACCCTGTCTTTCACACGTTCTCGTTTTTTACATCTCCAAACGGACCTCTGGTACACCGTTTTCGAACCCAGAAGCGGCGAATCCAACCCCTTCATCGCGGGATTCCAGTCGAACCTGTCTGACGAGATTCTTTCGCAGCACCCAGAGCTGGTTAAAGTTGAACGGGAGCGAGGCCAATACTTCGCTGCAAGGCAACACCCGATGTCCCAATCCCGCCGAATGCGCAGCGGCGAACTACACTACATCGACCATCCCCTGTTCGGCATCGTCGCCAGGATCAGTCAGTTTAAGCCAAAATCTGAGTAGCCCCCGTTTTTCGACTCCGGGCGATAACATCACGTTTATCGAGAAATTTCCTGATAGCGTAGGTCTAAAAAACCGTGCGCTTTGCAGAGTTTCATCCTATGGCGCGGCACTCACTTGAGCAGAGTTCTCAGTCTATTCTGCCGCCGCAATACGCGCAGCAATACGATCCACCATTTTACCCATGTTTCCCAGAGACATCAGTTGGCAGTATATCCAGGACAGCTCACCTGAGCGGAACAGTTGCAGCGCCTTGTCATCAGGCATCTGCAGGAGTTTCTTTTCGTCGATCGCCAATAGACCTGTCAGGCCAAATTGCTGGCCATCAACCATGTCAACTTTCGCATTGAGCGACATCAGCAGATCGTTGTCCCGCAATCGCTCAACAAAAGCCACTGTTCGAAGATGCTGCTTCTGATCTTCCTCGAGAAACTCCATCGCCTGCTGCAGTATCGGAGCGGTTTCTTCCCCTGCAAACAAAGGTTCACCTTCGTCATCATTGAAGCCTTCAAAGGCATCGTCAATGCAGACCGCCTGCTGGCCGGTCTCCCCGGCTGCAGCAAGAACGAACGGGTATCGCCGAACAAATGCAGGAATGTACCTGCCATTCCAGCCACCTTTGTCATCAACAAAAAGGTTTTCATCGTTTCGAAGCCCAAGCAACGCAACTGGAACCACCTTGTCTCCTGCCTGGGTGAAAACAATCGGGTACTCCTTCGCTGCTTCGCTAAATTCAACACCCGCTAAAATAACTGAATTGGTTTCCCCGGCAAACATGAAACTTTGCCCTAATGAACTGATCTTTTTATCTTTGTGTTCATTTTTATTAAGGGGAACGGGGTTTTTATAAAACAGTAGATTAGCCATTTTTTTCTCTGACAGGTTAATACCCGTGGAAGCCTACCTTATTGGAACATTAGTGGCACCCGCTGGAAAATCTCTTCCCGGCCATTGTGCCATCCGTCGCACTCAGGATTCTATCTGAGGTCCATTTTCCGGTTGGGACACGTGCAACGTTCGGGTGGGAAACGCAAATTCGGCCCCATGTCCCTCAACAATCTGAATAACCTCCAACATTACATTTTCCTTGACCTGGTGGTACTCAACCCAGTTAACCGTTTTTGTAAATGCATAGATAAAAAACTCAAGGGAAGAGTCTGCGAAACTGTCTAAATTAACGATCAGTGTTCGGCCAGTGTCTATATCGGGGTGGTCAGACAGCATATTTCTTACATCATCTATAATCACCTGCAACTTTTCAGCATCGTCATATCTCAGGCCGATCGTTTCATTGATTCGTCGATTGCGCATCCGGGAAGGGTTTTCCAAAGAAATAGTGGCAAACACTGAATTGGGCACGTACAGGGGTCGCTGATCGAAGGTCCGTATCTGCGTGAGTCGCCAGCCGATCTGTTCCACCGTACCTTCAATATTCCGGTCAGGAGACCTGATCCAGTCACCCACGGCAAACGGTCGGTCCATATATATCATCAAGCCGCCGAAAAAATTGGCAAGCAGGTCCTTTGCCGCAAAACCAACCGCGATGCCACCGATTCCACCAAAGGCGAGCACCCCTGAGATGCTGACGCCAAGGGTTTGCAATACGGACAGACCCGCAGTAATGAAAACAGAGAAACGCAACAGCTTACCCAGCGCATTTGCTGTCGTGACATCCGCACCACTCTCAATAAACGTTTTTTCTGCTTCCGCGATAAACCGCGACAGGAAGTATGCCAATAGGCCGATAACCGCGATGAACCTGACTGGTTCAATCAACTGCTCAAGCCCCGAGTCTGTGCCATCCGCCAATATTTCAGCTGCCCAGCTGAAACCAATGACCCAGATCAGCCAGGCTACCGGTTTCCTTATAGATCGAACCAGCGCATCATCCCAGAGGCTCTTACTGACCTCCGTCTGTTTCTCAAGCGTCTGCAGCAGCCGTCTGGCAACGTAATTAGTGGTCAGGGTCAGAAACACAACCAGAAACACCCAGAGCAATTCTGGTTGCTGAATAAATTCCTGAATCGAATCAATGGTTTCTTCAATCATGCGACAGGCTTAACACAAAAATTAAGCGACGATTCTAACGCGACGCAACCAGCACGAGAAAGCCTTTAGTGTTTATTCCTGGGGTCCGGGAACTTCGGCGCATCTTTTCTAAGGCGAACCGGGTTGAAATCACCTTGAGTACGGGAACTTTTAACTGGCATAACGCTTGTCTGGCTGCCGAGTTGGATAATGTTCTGATCAGAGTCTGGACTATTGGCCTGTGGCGCCTGCGGCAGGTCAATATCTGCCTGTGCTGTTCCAGGGAGTAACCAGGCGTCAACGACTCCCCATTCACCCAGCGACCCGATCAGGGCTGTCTCCTCGCTCGGGAGTACCGGCCCGATCATTACCCTGTAGACGATTTCCCCAGAAACCTCGCTACGACGCATCGTCACTTCATGGGAAAGGATTTCCGGAAATGCATTGCCAAGCTTACTGGCATAGTCATTCGCGCGCCGGGCGGTACCGTAACTCCCCGCGACCACATAATTCCTTGCAAGGCCACCCGAAGGGTTGCTGACCAATCCCGAAGCAATGTCTTCGGTCGACATCCCTGCACCCTCGGTATATTCATCCTCGAAGTCACGGAGCATGGTATCTATTTCAGCGAGCTCCAAGGCGCTCAGCGCATCACCGGTCCCGAGATCAGGAAAAACCGTCTCCATGTAGGGAGCGCCATCCTCGAACTGAAGCATCCATGGGTCAGCAACCCCAACTTTCATCAATTGCTGACCCAGAGCCGCCTGGTCACCTGGCGCAACCGGGACACCGGTGAGCAACCTGTACTGAACTCTGGCGCTAACCATTGATTCAAAAAGCAGCACCTCAATGCCGGCATCATTACTAATCCGGTTGCCTTCAACCCGCGCGACGTCCTCGTCTACGAAACTACCCAGAACCCAAAATACGTCCTCAGCAGCCGCAGTGCATGAAATCACCATAAGCAGGATAAAGGGGAGTATTCGATTCATAAGCATGCTCATTCTGGTCTTGTTACCCGCATAGTGTATTGCAACGATCATGATAGCCCACTATTGACCAACACAGGAACTGCCGGAGAAGCCGCGATGAAACCTCCCACACATGATCTGGAATCGTCATGCGTACAAATTCAGTGTCAGGTGTTGAAAAAAACATTGCCAATCCATCTTTGCTGTATATAATCACAGTTACTGTATAAATAAACAGTCATAAACTATGAACAAACTGACGACCAGACAAGCTGAAGTACTCGAATTCATCAAAAGTTACATTGAAGAAACAGGCTACCCTCCCACCAGGGCCGACATAGCCAGGGAGCTTGGCTTCAAAAGTGCCAACGCATCTGAAGAACACCTGAAGGCCCTGGCACGCAAGGGCGCGATCGAAATGATCCCTGGTACCTCCAGGGGCATTAAACTGCCGGAAAATGAAAATGAGGGCCTTCCCATCATTGGCCGGGTCGCTGCAGGTAATCCGATTCTTGCTGAAGAGCACATAGAAGATTACTGCGAACTACCCGCCTCCTTCTTCAGCCCTAACGCAGACTACCTGTTGCAGGTATGCGGCGACAGCATGATTGAGTGCGGCATCATGGATGGAGACCTGCTGGCGGTTCACAGAACCCAGAATGTTAATAATGGTGATATTGTAGTTGCGCGAATTGAAGACGAAGTTACCGTCAAGCGTTTTAAACGATCCAGAAGTAAACACCAGGTGACCCTGCTTCCCGAAAACAAGGACTATTCGCCTATTGAAGTTGATCTGCGCCACCAGGAATTCGAAATCGAAGGCTTGGCTGTCGGGGTTATTCGACACTAGTCGGCTTTTACTCTAAGCGGCCAGGTGCTATTGGTTTCGGGACATATAAACAAGTTGCTTAACTGACCGACCAGCCCTGGGGTTTATAGACAGCCCTGGGGCTTATAGACAGCCCTTTCACTGCACTGTTGATTCCCTTTCTGAGCTCACAAAGGCCCATAGAACCGTTATCGGCCCAGTTGAGCCTTCTAAAGTTCAGGGATCCTTACCTACCCTTTAGCGGCTTTTTTGATCTTTCTTTTAGCCACCTTTTTCTTTCTGGGTTTGGTCGCTTTTTCGGTTTCCACCCACTTGCCATCGACATAATCCGCGCGCCAGCCAGATGGCTTACCATCGTCATTTTCTGTCATCACGTACTGCTCTTTTGTTTTACGCGCAAACTTCACAAGACTTCGATTACCATCCGGATCCTTAACAGGCGCTCTCATCAGGAACCCGTACTTGGGATCAATTTCATTTTGGTGTGACAGCAGTTCGTCCAGGAAAGGGGCTCGTGTTTCCCTGTTCTTGGGAAACTGGCTGGCCGCAAGAAATATTCCCGCGGCACCATCTCTCAATATATAGGTGTCCTCTACCTTAAGGCATTCCAGTTCTGGCATCGGTACGGGATCCATCTTGGGTGGCGCCGGCTCACCACTACGCAGAAGCTTACGGGTGTTCTTACATTCTTCACCGGTACAGCCAAAGTACTTTCCAAACCGGCCGGTCTTGAGCTGCATCTCTTTGCCGCACTTGTCACACTCAAGTAGCGGGCCCTCGTAGCCTTTGATCTTGAACTCACCGCGTTCAATTCCAAACCCGTCGCAATCGGGATTGTTCCCGCAAACGTGAAGCTTGCGTTCGGTATCCAGCAGGTAGCTGTCCATGGCCGTGTTGCATTTCTCACAACGGCGCTTGTTTCTCAGTATTCGTGATTCTTCTTCCTCATCACCGTTGACGCTGACGACTTCATCGCCGGAAATCAAGTTGATCGTATTCTTACATCGTTCTTTCGGTGGTAGCGCATAGCCAGAGCAACCCATGAAAACACCGGTGCTCGCCGTCCTGATTTGCATATCTCGGCCGCACTTATCACATTTAATATCGGTCATTGACGGCTCATTCGAGCGCATGCCGTCTTCGCCACCTGCCTCTTCTACTTTCTTATCGAATTCTTTGTAAAAATCATTCAGCAGGCTCTTCCACTCCAGATTTCCGTCCGAGACCTTGTCCAGGCCTTCTTCCAACTGGGCTGTGAAGTTATAGTCGAGCAGGTCATCAAACGTTTCGTTTAATCGTTCCGTTACCACGTCGCCAATCTTCTCGGCATAGAACCTTTTGTTCTGCAGCGTGACGTAACCGCGGTCCTGAATGGTGGTAATGATAGACGCATAAGTTGACGGCCGGCCTATGCCTCTTTTTTCCAGCTCGCGAACCAGGCTTGCCTCTCCAAAACGCGCAGGCGGCTTGGTGAAATGTTGCGAAGGAAACAGTTCCTTGACGGTTAGCAACTGTCCAACTTCATAAGCCGGCAGCGGTTGCTCTTCTTCCTTTCGGCCTGCCGGAGGCTGCACCCGCGTGAAACCATCAAACTTCAAAATTCGACCACGAACACGAAGCTCAAGATTTCCTGCCCCGACCAGCACTGACGTTGAAAGATAATCTGCATTCGGCATCTGGCAAGCTACAAACTGACGCCAGATTAACTCGTATAGACGTTCTGCGTCTCTTTCCATACTCTTGAGCTGGGTCGATCTGACGCCCGCATCGGATGGGCGAATCGCCTCGTGAGCCTCTTGCGCGCCTTCCTTGCTCGAATATAACCGAGGTTCATCGGGCAGGTATTGCTTACCGTAGTCAGCAAGGATTAGATCACGGCAACCAGCCACGGCTTCAGAGCTGAGGTTAGTTGAGTCTGTCCTCATGTACGTGATGTAACCCGCCTCATATAAACGCTGGGCCATCATCATGGTCTTCTTTACACCATAGCCAAGCCGTGTGCTTGCCGCCTGTTGCAAAGTGGATGTTATATAAGGTGCCGTTGGCCTGGTCTGGGTAGGTTTATCTTCCCGGCTGGTGACCTTGAACTCAGAATTCTTCAGTATCTCCAGGGCTGCGTCTGTCTGTTCTTTGTTTACCGGTCGGAAGTTCTTACCATCTTGTTTCGTAACCTGGAAGCGAACACCATCGCCTTCCTCGTTCGCAGACCGTATCAACTGCGCAAAGATGTCCCAGTATTCTTCCGGAATAAATGCCCTGATTTCACGTTCGCGTTCAACAACCAACTTAACCGCAACAGACTGGACTCTTCCCGCGGACAAGCCACGCGCTATCTTTGCCCACAAAAGCGGAGAGACCCTAAAGCCTACAACACGATCAAGAAATCGTCGGGCCTGTTGGGCGCTAACCTGGTGCATATCGATATCGCCAGGTTTCTCAAACGCTTCCTGGATTGCTTTCTTAGTAATCTCGTTGAATACCACACGATGGTATCTCGATTCGTCCCCGCCGATTGCCTCACGCAGATGCCATGCAATAGCTTCGCCCTCGCGATCAAGGTCCGTCGCCAGATATATCTCGTCTGCCTCTTTCGCAAGCTTTCTTAAATCAGAAACAACCTTCTCTTTACCGGGAAGAATTTGATAGTTCGCCTTCCAACCATCATCTGGGTCTATACCCATTCGCGCGACAAGTTGTTTACGCGCTTTCTCTTTTTTGTACTTTGCCTTCTTGACCGGCGTCATCTTGCGCGTCTTCGCAGCTTCTTTTGCCCGCGCTTTGGGATCGACTTTGCTGGTTCCGCTCACCGGCAAATCCCGGATATGCCCGACACTTGATTTCACGATGTAGTCATCACCCAGATAGCGATTGATTGTTTTTGCTTTCGCTGGTGACTCGACAATGACGAGCGATTTTCCCATTAAAGTACTTCTCTAAGTGATTTATGTGGCCCCGAGGGCGACATATATAAGGACAATGTTCACTAACGTCAAGCAACAATCTGAACTTTTGAGCCAAGCGTCAGAGGACAAGTGCCTTTTTTACTTTACCCGCAACCGCCGGGGAACTGTCAACCTTTCATTTATATCGGTGCGATTTTGGTTAACTAACGTGGGTGAAATCTTACTTAGCGAAGGTCCTCGGGATTGGGCTCAATCAGCGATAACTCAGCAGAATGCTTAAGAAAATCCAGCACGGCCTGCTCATCACCCTTGGTGCCCTCATGCCAGTATACGGAAATGTTGTAGCTGTTCTCTTCGATCTGAACGACGTCCGCGGGCAAGTCACATGCAACATCCTCCAGCCATTCAGCCAGTTGCTTATTCATCGCCTCGTTAAGTTCCGACTTCCAGTGCCAGTTGTTATCCAGGTCTTTAAACCGACACCAGCTAACCTTGGGCAAATTACGCCAGTCGCTATGCCGTTTCCGCTGCAACCGGTACGCAACTACTTTCAGGACAGCAGGAATAGGTTTCCCCGTATAAGCGATGTACTTGTCCTGTTTCGGATTCGGGTCATCGATGGAAGTCAGCTCAACAGACACACCCGCCGCTCTTGCAATCATTCGCATCTGCATCCGTTCTTTTTGCCTGGCCGAGGGCAGCACCGAAATTATCGGTACGATGATAGCTATCAAGATCACCCCAATGAGAATGTAGACCACAGCTACTCCTTTTTTGTGCAAATGGGTTTTGAAAAAGCCTAACTTAAACAGTTGTGATCGGATATCTAACTGTGTACATTTGGCAAAAATCCAGCCACAAAATACCAATTAAGGAAGGTGGATGCGATGAGCGAGTACAATCACATACTGGTCGGAGTCGACCTCACGGTCGAATCAAGAGACGTTTCGCGACGTGCCTGCGCACTTAAGACAGCATTCAATGCAAAGCTAAGTTGCGTACACGTCATTGAACCGCTCTCTCTGGCTTACGGTGGTGACATCCCAATGGACCTATCCACGATCCAGGAACAAATTCAGGATACGGCGAAAAAACACCTGGCCGAATTCTCATCATCGCTAGGCATTGAAGAACAAGACCGACACTTAATCTTTGGCCGCCCTGAAACTGAGATTCATACCCTTGCCAAAGAAATTGAAGCAGACCTTATTGTCGTAGGCAGCCATGGCCGCCATGGCCTGGCACTATTACTGGGATCAACCGCAAACGGTGTCCTGCATGGGGCCACCTGCGATGTCCTTGCCGTCAGAGTAGGAAATTAGACCGCGTCCAGCCAACTTTCTTTGCTGCTCCACTAAAGATTCATTACGCTTGGACCCCATGAGTGATTCAATACATCTGTGAAACAACTAGTCTTCTTTTTTCTTATCTTTTTTATTGCTCTTGGTATGTCCACACATTGTGTCGCCGACTTCTCCAGGGGCATAGGATATAAGCCTACCGTTGCTCCGGACCGTTTCGAGCAACGCCAGATGTACCTGGATGCCATTCACCTCATCAAAACCAGCCAATTCTCGCGCCTGCAGAAGCTGAAACCACAATTGCGGACCTATCCGCTTTACCCCTATCTAGAATCCACAGAAATTTCTTATCGTATTTCTCGCCAGAGTGAACAGGATATCCTGCGATTCGTTGAACAGTATAGAGACACCCCACTGGTAGAACCTCTCCTGATGCACTGGCTGGCGAACCTTGCTAAACGTGGCAAATGGGAAATGTTCCTCACGCACTACGACAAGGTCACGCCAACAAAGAAACTTGCCTGTCAGCAGGCCTATGGATTGTACAAGGTTGGAATGGTCGACCAGGCTATGAGCCAGGCTAAGAAACTCTGGACGGTTGGCTTTTCGCAGCCAGATGAGTGTGACCCGATTTTTAGTGTCTGGCGAGGAGCTAACGGCATCACGCCGGAAATAGCCTGGCAAAGATTCGCACTGAGCCTTAAGGAAAACAACAAGGATCTAGCCTCCTACCTGATTCGCTTTGTCGACAGGCAAGACAAACCGTTCGCGACCAACTACAGACTGATTCACCTAAAGCCCAAGACCATTAAACGATACAAGTCATTCAAAGCAACAAACATTCGCAATCGCGAGATCATCCTTCATGGCGTAAAACGACTGTCCCGATTAGACCCGGAAGACGCTCTTCTAACCCTCGAAAAATACGAGAAACTCCAGGATTTCAACCCTGATGAACTTGAGGACGCATATACCTACATTGGAGTTCGACTCGCTGGAAAATCCAGTGATCTCGCTCTCGTTGATTCGTTGCCGGTAAACCTGCACGAACACCCAAAACTCGTTGAAGCCCGAATCCGCCAGAACCTGAAACATGGTGACTGGAGCAATGTCATGGTCCTGATCAACCTGCTACCTCAGGAACAGCAGAAGTCGAATCGGTGGCAATACTGGAAGGCCCGCGCGCTTGGCCTCTCTGCCGACGAAGCTGACCGAGAGATCGCACGTAACGTCATGATCGAACTCAGCAGCGAGCGATCCTTTTACGGCTTTGTCTCTGCGGATATTCTGCAAAACCAGTACAACTATCAGGATGAGCCAAGCCCTGTTACGTTGGAGCAGATACTGTCGCTTGAGGAAAGTCCCGGCATCCAGCGGGCGCTCGAACTATTTGCCCTTGGGGAACGCTCACAGGCTCGACGGGAATGGTATTTCTCTACCTCAGATTTCAACAATGTAGAACGGGACGTTGCCGCCCGGGTCGCTCTTCGCTGGGGGTGGTACAAAGCCTCCATCCAGACGATGATCGACGCCGGAGCATGGAATCACCTTGATCACAGGTTCCCTATCGCCTACGCCGATACTTTTATTACCCATGCACGTCGCGCCAACATCCCAGTTCAGTGGAGCCTAGCCATTGCACGCCAGGAGAGCTCGTTCATGACAGATGCAAAATCCAGCGCCGGCGCACTGGGTGTCATGCAGTTGATGCCAGCTACTGCTAAACAGGTCGCGGCTAAGATCGGTGTGTCTTACCCGAACAATAGAAGCCTGACAAGCCCGGACTTGAATATACGACTCGGCACCAATTACCTCGCCCAGATGCTACGCAAGTTTGACAACAACCGTATCCTTGCTTCTGCTGCCTACAACGCAGGCCCCGGGCGGGTGAACCAATGGCTGAACCCGGATGTGCCATTCGATGTGTGGATCGAGATTATTCCATTCACCGAAACCCGAAATTACGTTCAAAATGTGTTGATGTTCTCCAGCATATACAGCCGGCGTATGAATGAGCGCCAGCCGCTGATCTACGCTCACGAGCGGAACTATTTCTCGCCCCAACAAGTCAGTGCCATTCAAGCGCTGGCCGAAAAATTATCCGTAAAACCGCCAGAGAATACATAGTTACTTTCATGCTAATCGATATTGGTGCCAATCTTACTCACGATTCGTTCGATCACGATTTTGACGATGTACTGCGGCGCGCCCATGATGCCGGTGTTACCCAAATGGTAGTGACAGGCGCATCAATGCAAGGCAGCGAACAGGCCGCTGAACTAGCGAACCAGCACGAACAGCTGTTTGCCACCGCCGGAATCCACCCCCACCATGCAGAAGAAACCAGCCGTGAAGCACTTGCTACACTAAAGGGACTTCTGGAAACAGACAGGGTAAAAGCCGTGGGTGAAACCGGGCTCGATTTCTTTCGAGACTTCTCGCCAAGACCCGCACAAATCAAATCGTTCGAGCAACATATTGAGCTAGCCATCGAAACAAACCTACCCATGTTCCTGCACGAGCGGGATGCTCACCCTGTCTTCGCAGACGTGCTTTCAGGTTATCGGGATAACCTGGGTGACCTGGTGGTTCATTGTTTCACTGGGGAAAAAGAAGCGCTTTACGCATATCTTGATCTGGACTGCCACATTGGCATCACCGGCTGGATTTGTGATGAACGTCGCGGCCAACATCTATTAACCATGGTGAGGGACATCCCCGGGGAACGCTTAATGATAGAAACTGATGCGCCATACCTGATGCCCAGGAACATCAAACCAAAACCCAAAACCCGCAGGAACGAACCCCAGTACCTTAACGTGGTTTGTGAAACAGTTGCCGAGTGCAGGGGTGCCAGCATCGAGGAAGTGGCCAGCCAGACCACGCACAATGCACGGCGGTTCTTTGATTTACCTGCCCCACAGGATAAGCAAACTTGATCGTCCAGCTTTTTACGACCCTTGGATGCCATTTGTGCGAACAGGCGCATGAACAGCTACTGTCACTTACTGATGGCGGAATGGACCTGAGTATCGAACTGGTCGAGATTGCGGATTCAGAAGACTTGATGGAACGATACGGCATCACCATCCCGGTGATTCGGACCGACGACAGAGAAATCAGCTGGCCCTTCTCTGTGGACGCCCTGCGGGCTTTTCTTGAGAACGATACCTGATACCATTGTCTGCGTCTCTCTTTGACTGGACACCATCCTTTAAGCCATGCCACCGCTGTTACAATGCCACCGGATCTCGCATTCCATGGGAACCAAAACCCTGTTCCAGAAGTTGGACCTGACGATCAACAGCAATGATCGTATTGGTATGGTTGGTCACAATGGCTCTGGCAAATCCACATTACTCTCTATTCTGGAAGGCTCCGAGTCTCCCGATGCTGGTGACATCTCACGAAACAAGGCGCTTCACCTGGAGACAGTGGAGCAGTTTATAAGCCCTTCACTGCTGGACCTGACACTCATCGAGGCATTGGCAAGCAAACTGCCCGATGAAGAAATAATCAAGAGTCGGTACAGAGCCGAACTACTCCTCACCCAACTGGGGTTCTCGGATCACGAGCACGGATTCGTGGTGGCGGACCTGTCAGGCGGCCAGCAAAATCGGCTAATGTTTGCCCGGGCGATCATTACCGAACCCAATGTGATTCTGTTCGATGAGCCCACCAACCATCTGGATCTCAGCACGTTGCTTATCTTCGAAAACCACCTGAAATCAATGCGTGCTGCGTTCCTGCTTATCTCGCACGATCGCGAGTTTTTGGACTCTGTCACCAACCGAACTGTCTTTCTGAGAGACGAACACATCTACAACTTCGCCATGCCTTACTCGAAGGCGCGGGACGCCCTTGAAGAACACGATATAGCCGCCCAGCAGACACGAGAACAGGAAGAGAAAAACATTAATAGGCTTGAGGCAAGTGCCCACCGCCTGGCTGTCTGGGGAAAGGTATACGACAACGCAAAGCTCGCCAAGAAAGCCAAGACGATGGAAAAGCGAATCGAGCGCCTCAAGGAAACACAGACTTTTGTGTCCAGGGGCTCAGGGCTAAACCTGACTATCGATGTCAGCAGCGCCCAGGCCAATCGAATGCTTCATATCGAACAGCAGGATATCGCCGCACCGAATGGTAAACCGTTATTCCATATTGAGGACCTGATGATCAGGCCAGGGGAACGAGTTGCACTGCTGGGTCACAACGGTGTCGGTAAAACGACACTGATCAACCTGATAATGAACAAATATCAGCACAACAAAGACGGCGATGTCGTGAAGTTCAACCCCCAATCTGACATTGGGTACTACGATCAGGAACTTCAACTGCTGAACCCCGCTCTTGGCCTGATGGAAACACTTCGCGAGAACTGCGATGGCCCAGACTCAGGCCACAAGGCATCCCTGATCAAGGCCGGATTTCCATTTAAGGACCTGGACAAGAAAGTAGGTGTCCTGTCCGGTGGCGAAAAAGCTCGCATCATGTTCCTGATCATCAAACTTAACCGGCCCAACTTTCTGATCCTGGACGAACCGACCAATCACATCGACATCCAGGGCAAGGAAGAACTTGAAGAACAGATCCTGGAATCCAACGCCACGGTACTGATAACGTCACACGACCGCCGATTTGTAGACAACATCGCAGAACACTATGTCCTGATCAGTGACGGCCAGCTAAAAGAGATCAATCATGCCGATCAGTTTTACAGGAGCAACCCAACAGAAGGACAGAGCCGTAAACAGCTGGACAACACGCCGGACCACGTACAACTGGAGGATGAAGAACAAATCCTGGCTCGAATCGTCGAGCTGGAGGCCCTGTTAGAGGCTGATCTGCTAAGAAAACCCCGCTTCCAGAAGCCAAAGTCACAGGAAGTATGGCGGCAAGAACTGGTTCAGTTAAACAGCAAGATCTAATTTCACCCCATCCATCTCGACCCATACGCCCCCTCTCGCCATCTTGAGCGAAGCCGCTAGCCAGTAGGTAAAGACGATCGTGGAGAAGAGCAGCCATAAAAAAACCCCGCAACTTGCGGGGTTTTTTGTACCAGTGGCAAAGAGCCTTCAGCGTTACCTGGCTTAGCCTCTTGGGACCTAAAAGCGGTACCGTGGGAAAGCCGTCAGGTAAACGACCTAGAGCCCTATCTACATCATGCCGCCCATACCACCCATGCCGCCCATATCAGGCATTGCAGGTGCTGGTGAGTCATCTATTATGTCGGTGACCATACACTCTGTCGTGATCATCAGACCGGCAACAGATGCAGCAGCCTGAAGCGCTGTACGAGTTACCTTGGCAGGATCAGGAATACCAAAGCCGATCATATCGCCGTATTCACCGCTTGCAGCGTTATAACCTTCGTTATCACTCATCTGCTTGACTTTATCGACGACAACAGAGGCTTCCTCACCCGCGTTAGTCACGATCTGACGCAGAGGCGCTTCCATCGCACGACGTGCCAGGTTAATGCCGACGTCCTGGTCTTCGTTGTCACCTGTCAGGCCGTCAATAGCATTGACCGCTCGAATCAGTGCAACACCACCACCAGCAACGATACCTTCTTCGACAGCAGCTCGAGTAGAGTTAAGCGCATCTTCAACTCGCGCTTTCTTCTCTTTCATTTCTACTTCAGTGGCAGCGCCAACTTTAAGTACTGCAACACCACCAGCGAGCTTTGCAACTCGCTCCTGGAGCTTTTCACGATCGTAGTCAGAAGAAGTTTCTTCGATCTGGGTACGGATCTGATTAACTCGCGCTTCGATATCATCAGACTTGCCAGCACCATCGACAACGGTTGTGGCTTCTTTAGTCAGGCTGATTCGCTTAGCCTGGCCTAAATCGTCAAGCGTAGCACCTTCAAGTGCCAGGCCGACTTCTTCAGAAATCACAGTACCGCCAGTCAGGATAGCGATGTCCTGCAACATCTCCTTACGACGGTCACCAAACCCAGGCGCCTTGGACGCAGCAACTTTTACGATGCCACGCATGTTGTTTACTACCAGAGTTGCAAGCGCTTCGCCTTCAACATCCTCAGCAATAATCATCAGCGGCCGGCCAGACTTGGCTACTGCTTCCAGTACCGGTAGCAGGTCGCGGATGTTCGTGATTTTCTTATCGAAAAGAAGAACATAAGGCTCTTCCAGCTCTGCACTCATGCTGTCCTGGTTGTTAATGAAGTAAGGCGACAGGTAACCGCGGTCAAACTGCATACCTTCAACAACATCAAGTTCCATCTCAAGACCACTGCCTTCTTCAACAGTAATAACGCCTTCTTTACCAACCTTTTCCATGGCTTCGGCGATCTTCTCACCAACTTCCATGTCGCTGTTAGCAGAAACACTACCCACCTGCGCAATAGCTTTAGTGTCGGAACAAGGCACAGCCAGTTTCTCGACTTCGGCAATGGCAGCAGCAACAGCTTTGTCGATACCACGCTTAAGGTCCATTGGGTTCATGCCAGCAGCAACTGACTTTAAGCCTTCGTTCAAAATAGCCTGTGCCAGTACTGTTGCAGTTGTGGTGCCGTCACCAGCGATATCAGAAGTCTGCGATGCAACTTCCTTAACCATCTGGGCGCCCATGTTTTCAAACTTGTCCTGAAGCTCGATCTCTTTCGCTACGGATACACCATCTTTCGTTACTGTAGGTGCGCCGAATGATTTATCGAGCACTACATTCCGGCCTTTCGGGCCCAGGGTGACTTTTACCGCGTCTGCCAGGATATTTACACCCGCAAGCATTCTTCTTCGCGCGGAATCACCAAATTTCACGTCTTTAGCAGTCATAATCTTTTAATCCTCTATCTATCAATTCTTTTGGCAAAATTCTCTAGTTACTCGATAACGCCGAATATTTCGCTTTCGCTCATGATGAGAAGTTCCTCACCATCAACCTTTGCGGTGCTTCCGGAATACTGACCAAAAAGAACCTTGTCGCCGACGCTAAGATCGACATTCTGTACAGAACCATTGTCCAGCTTCTTTCCGGGGCCTACCGCCAGCACTTCACCCTGTGAGGGCTTCTCTGCAGCGGAGCCAGGGATAACAATCCCACCGGCTGACTTGGTCTCTTCTTCCGTGCGGCGTACAACCACTCGGTCTTGTAATGGACGGATACTCATTCGTTTCTCCTGATTTAATACTGGGACATTGGGCCCAAAACTGCCCGCTGGCCTGTCTAACAAAACACAGCTAACCTTGACCGAAAAGCCCTTCATACTGGCCTTCAACGCGGACGATTAGCACTCTCCTTTCGGGAGTGCTAATAATATGGTCAGATTTAGCAGAGTCAAGCTGAGACTGCTAAAAATCCATGAAATTACAGCAATAACAAGCGATTCACGACAGGGACACAGGTTCTATGGCCGAATCACAACAAAACACCCAGGATCGGGTATGGCAGATCGTACACCAGATCCCAAAAGGTCAGGTTGCAACCTATGGCCAGATCGCCAGCATGGCTGGTATTCCCAGACACTCGAGGCTGATCGGCCGAATACTGGCAGGGCTTCCCCCCAACACCCGATTGCCCTGGCATCGCGTCATCAATTCACAGGGAAGAATCACCAACCCGGCGAAGGATCGGCAGCAAGCAAGGCTGGAGAAAGAAGGCGTAACCCTGATTAACGGTCGGGTCAGCCTGAAGGTTTACGGTTGGGACGCCAACTGAGCCTGCTCATATCGAGAAAGCCAGACAACCAGCAGGATCGCCGGGATACCTAACATCGCGGCAACGACGAAAAACTCAAAGTAACCAAAGTTATCCACCACCAACCCGGAAAAACCGGAGATGAACTTACCCGGTAGGGTCATCAGAGAGCTAAACAGAGCGTATTGCGTCGCCGTATATGCCCTGTTTGTGAGACTAGACAGATAGGCGATGAAAGCAGTAGCTGCAAACCCACCGGAAAGATTATCTGCAGAAATCACGATCGCTAGATAAGAAACCTTGGGCTCCAAAACACTTAAGGAAGCGAACAGCAGGTTGGTTATCGAGACCGCTACAGCACCGATAAAAAGCGGCCTCATCAGTCCCCATTTCACCACCAGAACACCGCATATTAGCGATCCGGCGATACTCATGAAGAAGCCGAAAACCTTGGCAACATTAGCTATTTCAATTTTGGTGTAACCCATATCCAGATAGAACGGGTTCGCCATAATGCCCATGGCAATATCACTTAACCGAAAAACAGCAATAAACAGCAGGATAATGAAGGCGACTTTGCCATTGCGCGAGAAAAAATCAACGAAAGGTCCCGCCACTGCTCTGGTAAACCACCGCCTTAGGCCAATCGGTGACAACTCAAGCTGAAAGGATTCAGACTGACGGTCAGGCTCTGCTACCAGGATAACCGTTATCACGCCAACCAACATCAGGGTTGCCATGGTGATGTAAGCGATAGTCCACGAAAAATACTCGGCAAGATACAGGGCGCCGGCACCGGCAATCAGCAGCGCTAACCGGTAACCAAACACATAAGCAGCAGACATGGCTCCCTGATACTCGGGCTCTGCGGACTCGATTCGAAACGCGTCAATGGCAACATCCTGCGTCGCAGACGAAAATGCAACGAGAAAAGCACAACAACTCAAAATCAGCAGATCTGAAGGACCGATGAGTGACATAAGCACCAGTCCCAACGCTATTCCCATCTGCCCGATGAGCATCCAGCTTCGACGCTGACCCAGGGTTTTTGTCAGAAAAGGTATCGGTATCGAATCAACCACAGGGGCCCAAAGCACCTTGGTGGAATAGGTAATCCCAATCCAGGCAAAGAATCCAATGGTACTGCGACTGACATTCCATTCCGTTAACCATGCCGTTAATGTGGAAAACACTAGCAGGAACGGCAAGCCACCCGAAAAACCCAGAAAGGTCATCGCAATAACCCGGGGACTGGTATAAATCAGCAGAGTTTCCCGCCAGGTTAGATCCTGCAAGCGGCACCTAGTCCCGAAAATTGTTATATTGCAAAGGGGTGTCGATTTCTTCTTCCTTGAGCATGCTCATCACCTGCTGCAGGTCGTCGCGTTTCTTTCCGGTTACCCGGACTTTCTCACCCTGAATCGCCGCCTGGACTTTTATCTTTTTGGCTTTGATCATTTTTACAACCTTTTTCGCAAGCAGGCTTTCGATGCCTTCCTGAATTTTGATGTTCTTGTGGAGCAGCTTTCCGACGTGTTCCTGGTCTCCGATATCCATCACCCTCGGATCAATCGACCGCTTGACCAGTTTCGTCCTTAATATGTCGATCATCTGGTCCAGCTGGATATCGGCTTCAGCAGTGATGCGTACTACATCTTCTTTGCGTTCAAATTTCGCATCAACCCCCCGAAAGTCAAAACGGGTCTGAATTTCCCTGTTCGCCTGATCCACAGCATTGGTGACCTCATGAAAATCCACCTCTGAAACCACGTCGAATGAAGGCATGTTTATTTACCCCTATATTCTTTAAACTGATTATCGATTCAATACACAAGCATACCAACTGCATCAGTGAACCACTATGTTTGACCAGCCGGTTGTTGTCGTCGTCAAAGGAGGAAATTCGATTCTCGACTTCCTTGATGGTGGTCTAATGAAAGTCTCAGACAATCGGGTTTGTTTTGGGGCAGTTAACGCTCTGCAGGTGCTTGAGGACGCTCCCGCGAATGTCGTCATCACGGAAATGGATGCTGGCGAAATGACTGGCTTCGAACTCGCTGAAGCGATTCGCGACATTGACGAAGAACGAAACCACTTCACCTACATCATCCTTGTTGGCGCGATTAACCCAGAGCGAATCCAACTGGACGATTTTCACCAGGCGGTCGATGCGGTCACTGGCACCAAACGAGTGGACGTCATAGAACACCTGGCGCTTGCCGGGGCCCGAATCTCAATGCAAATGGACGCTTTGCGCGCCTCAAACGATTCCCTCCAGCACCTGTGCAACAACCTGAGGAAAGGCCAGTTGCTGGACCCATTGACAGGACTCGGCAATCGAGAATACGCGGAACAGGCCCTTTACGACACAATACGGCAAGTGGAATCCCGCGGCGGCGCTGCGTGCGTTGTGATGATTTCTGTCCACAACTACGATGAGGTGATAGAGACATACGACACCTCTATAGCTGGCGAACTGATCGTTAATATATCCGAGCGAATCCAAAGACTGGTGCGCCCATTGGACGTTGTAGCCTATTTTTCACCGGGCCTGTTTGCCTTGGTCCTGATACAGCCCAATATCAAACAGTGCACAGCCGAATGCTACAAACGTATTTTTGATGGTGTGCGTCTCAAGAGTTACACAACGTCGGCGGGCTTTCAGCCGGTCTCCATTGGAATGAGTATCTGCGCCGCTACCGCTGACACCGGGGCCCCAACCGTGGGCAACATGATCAAGTTTGCCACAAGAGAACTAGACGAGTCAGTACGAACTGAATCCATTATGGTTCACCACCTTATACCAGAGTAAACAGACAACCCATGGGCAAGCGACTTTCGAAAATTTATACACGCACCGGAGATGACGGAGAAACAGGGCTGGGCGATGGTCGCCGAATTAAAAAGACCCACCCCCGGGTAGAAGCCATAGGCAGTGTAGATGAACTAAACAGCATTATGGGCGTGGTTGTTGAGGGGTTAATCCTTGAAAGCATTGATGAGCTCACCGACATCGCAAACTTTATGCGATCGCTCCAACATCGCATATTTGACCTGGGTGGAGAGTTGTCCATTCCAGGTTTCGAAATCGTTAACAAAGACCATGTTATCGCTATCGAAGAGCACCTGGATGCTCTTAATAATCATCTTGCCCCGCTTGAAAATTTCATCCTGCCCGGCGGGTCCGCACTCATCGCAAACTGTCATATGGCAAGAGCGGTTTGCAGGCGAGCCGAGCGCAACGTCGCTTTGCTAGCGGAAAGTGAGGATGTGAATACAGCGTCGAAAGAATTTTTAAATCGACTGTCGGACTATCTGTTTGTCGTCGCCAGAAGCTGCGCGCGCATTACGGGAATCGACGAAGTGCTCTGGCAAAAGGGCTAGTCAGGTCATCACATAATAATGCGGCGAATATCTGACAATACCGCACCAAGATGAGACGCGAATCTTGCGGCTTCTGCGCCATCAATCGCACGATGATCGTAGGAAAGAGATAGCGGCAGCATCAGCCTGGGATTAAATGTCTCGCCGTCATATACCGGTGTCATTTTTGATCGAGACACGCCCAGAATGGCTACTTCCGGCGCATTAACTATGGGCGTGAATGCCGTACCGCCAATTCCTCCCAGACTGGAGATGGTGAACGTCGCTCCCTGCATGGCATCCATTGGTAACTTTTTATCGCGTGCCAGCTTCGCCAGCTCCGCACTTTCTTGCGCAAGCTGCGACACACCCTTCCTGTCAGCGTCTTTGAGTACAGGAACCACCAGACCATCGCCGGTCTCCACGGCAATACCAATGTGATAATACTTCTTAACAATAAGGTGGCTGTAATCACTAGTGATCGATGAATTAAATTGCGGGTATTTCTTCAACGCATCGACGACGGCCTTAATCAAAAAAGCCAACAGCGTCACTTTGACTCCGCTGGGTTGCAATTCCAGGTTCTGTGCCTTCCGAAAAAGCTCCAGGTCCGTGATATCAGCCTCGTCAAACTGGGTAACATGCGGCACATTCAACCAGCTTCTATGTAAATTTTTCGCGCTCGCCTTTCGAATGCGGCTGAGCGATCTGTTCTCGACTTCACCCCACTTCGCGAAGTCCATCTGCGGTATTGAAGGTATCCCCGAACTGGCGGAAGTGTCTTTGTCCGCAATCCGTGCTTTGACAAATTTGTGTATGTCTTCCTTGAGAACCCTATTCTTACGCCCCGTGCCTGTTACTTCTGTGATGTTAACCCCATAATCCCGGGCCTGTTTCCTTACGGCTGGCCCAGCGTGAACACCCCCTGTTTTCGTTTCCTGATCCTGGTATTTGCGGGACTGGCTATCCGACCGCGACTTCGCTGCGTCTGTTTGTCCTAAAGAGGCGGCTGCAGCTGATCTGGCCGTTTGCCCAGAAGTTAAATCGGCGCGCTCCGCTGGAATCTCGGTGGTCTTCTGCGCCGCCACCTCAATCGGCACCCACCCAACAACTGTTATCAGTGAATCACCCTCATGAACCTCATCGCCTTCACTAACGAAAATTTCCTGGACAACGCCCGCAAGATCCGTCGGGATCTCCATACTTGCCTTGTCTGATTCCAGAACGACGATAGAGTCACCATCTTCCAGCGCGTCCCCCTGGCGGACCAGAACCTCTGCCACGACAATTTCCTGGGCGTCGCCTATATCCGGCACCGCAACAACTTTCGAGGTTTCCATTTTTCGCGGTACCGAGTTGGTTGCAGCAGATGTATCAGGCTCAGATACAACGGCCTGTTCCTCTGCAGCATCCACCGGTTCAGGGCCAGGCGTTTGCGTCCCTTCACCTGCCTGAGGCTTTTCGCCGGACTCAATCTCAGCAAGAAGTGAACCTTCCGTCACCTTATCGCCCTCAGAGACCGCAAATGACCTGATCGTCCCGGCACAGGGGGATGGTATTTCCATACTGGCCTTGTCTGATTCAAGTACAACCAGGGAAGTGTCGGCATCAATGACATCACCCACCGCCACCAAAAGCTCGATAACTTCTACGTCTTCCGCTTCACCGACGTCCGGTACGAGTACTTGCTCCAACATCAATCACTCCTCACAACGTCACCGGGTCTGGCTTGCCGGGATCAATACCGTAAAGCTCAATTGCTTTCGTCACCTGCGCAGCATCAATAACATTTTCCTGGGCTAAGGCAGATAACGCGGCCACTGTTATGTAATACCGGTCTACCTCGAAAAATTTTCTTAGACGTTCGCGAGTATCGCTCCGGCCAAACCCATCGGTACCCAGTACCGAATAGTGTACCGACACAAACTCCCGAATCTGGTCCGCATAGACTTTCATATAATCCGTTGCAGCGATCACCGGACCAATTGCGCCATTCAGACACTCTTCGACATAGCTAAGTCTGGGCTTTTCCTGGGGATGCAACATATTCCATCGATGTACGCTAAGCCCCTCACGTCGAAGTTCGTTGAAACTGGTAACACTCCAGATATCCGCGATCACACCAAATTCTTTTTTCAGCAACTCTGCGGCTGCAATCGATTCCCTCAGAATCGTGCCTGATCCAAGCAGCTGGACGACTTTTTTTGAACTTTTTACAGAGTTTTTCTGCAAGCAGTACATACCACGAAGAATCCCCTGTTCCACACCATCAGGGATTGCCGGTTGTTCATAATTCTCGTTCATGATCGTGATGTAGTAGTACCGAGGCAATTTCTCTACATACATTTCCTGCAGCCCCTGCCTGATGATCACCGCGAGTTCATAAGCGTATGCAGGATCATAGGAGACACAATTTGGCACTGTCGATGCCAGGATATGGCTATGACCATCCTGGTGCTGCAAACCTTCTCCGTTCAATGTTGTTCGACCGGATGTGCCACCCAGAAGAAACCCGCGCGCCTGCAAGTCACCCGCGGCCCAGCATAGGTCGCCGATTCGCTGAAAGCCGAACATGGAATAAAAAACATAGAAAGGAATGAGAGGTATTTCATTATTGCTGTATGACGTTGCCGCAGCTAACCATGCCGCAAACGCTCCACCCTCATTAATACCTTCCTCAAGCACCTGGCCTTTTTTGTCCTCTCGGTAGTACATGATCTGGTCAGTATCCGTAGGTTCATACAACTGACCACCTGAGGAATAGATACCGAGCTGCCGGAACATGCCCTCCATGCCGAAGGTTCTAGCTTCATCCGGGACGATGGGCACAATCCGTTCGCCAATCTGCTTGTCCTTGATCAACGCGCTGAGGATCCTAACGAACGCCATTGTCGTGGAAATCTGTCGATCGCCTGTACCCTTTAGCATGGACTCCAGCACCGACAAAGGCGGAATCTTTAATGCCTTAAATTCCGTTTTCCTGCGTGGCAGTGACCCCCCTAAAGAAGACCTGCGTTGCTTAAGGTAGCGCATTTCTGTACTGTCTTCCGGTGGGCGGTAATAGGGCACCTTCTCGAGCTCGGCATCTGATATAGGAATATCGAACCGGTCCCTGAAATCCTTCAGCCCTTCAAGGTCCAGCTTCTTGACTGAGTGCGTATAGTTTTGCGCCTCACCCGCGGGCCCTAAGCCATAGCCCTTAACCGTTTTTGCAAGAATGACGGTGGGTTGCCCGGTGTGGGTCGTAGCAGCTTCATAAGCGGCATAGACCTTGTAAGGGTCATGACCTCCTCTATTTAGGCGAAAGATATCCTCATCCGAAAGATCCTCTACGATCTTCAAAAGCTCAGGATACTTCCCAAAGAAATGCTCGCGTGTGTAAGCCCCTGATCTGCTTTTATAGTTCTGGTACTCGCCATCAACCGCTTCATCCATGCGCTGTTGCAGCAATCCAAACTTATCCTTCTCGAAAAGCGGATCCCACTGCCTCCCCCAAACCACCTTGATGACATTCCATCCTGCACCACGGAAAACACCTTCCAGCTCCTGGATAATCTTGCCATTGCCTCTGACAGGGCCATCCAGTCGCTGCAGATTACAATTGACGACAAAAATAAGGTTTTCCAGGTTCTCTCGACCTGCCATTGCAATCGCACCCTGGGATTCCGGCTCATCCATTTCACCATCGCCAGCAAAGCACCAGACTTTTCGCGAACCACGGCCAGCAAGGCCTCGATTGTCCAGGTACTTCATGATGTGTGCCTGGTAGATTGCCTGCAACGGGCCCAGCCCCATCGAAACCGTTGGGAACTGCCAGTAGTCCGGCATCAGCCAGGGGTGTGGATAGGAAGACAAACCATCTCCATCAACCTCCTGACGAAACTTATCAAGCTGCTCTTCAGACAAATTCCCTTCGAGGAATGACCTGGCGTAGATACCGGGCGCGGAGTGACCTTGAATATAGATCAGATCACCGAGCTGCTCTTCAGTTGTCCCACGGAAAAAATAGTTAAAACCAATGTCGTAAAGCGTCGCGCTCGACTGAAAACTGGAAATATGGCCGCCAAGCGTTCCGTCCTTCAAGTTTGCACGCATTACCATAGCCATGGCGTTCCAACGAATCAGCGACCGAATGGAGCGTTCCATGAAAAGATCACCGGGCATTCGGGCTTCTTTACTGATGGGTATGGTATTCCGATAGGGGGTATTAATCGCGTAGGGAAGCTGTGCTCCAGTTTCTGTGACCTTGGTCGACAGCCGCTGCAATAGATACTGGGCGCGTTCGACGCCTTCAGTTTCAATGACCGAGTTAATCGCCTCAATCCACTCCTCACTTTCAACCGGATCAATATCCGTCAGAGGATCTCGCACCATCTCAATCTCCACTTGGTATCCATTACCTGCTCAGGTCAATCTTAACGAAAATGACAGTGAGCAGTTAACGAATAAACTTGAATTCTCTATTGACCAAGGGTTTCGCAGAGCATTTTTATGCCGTCAAGCATTCTTAGACTGGGACGCGTAATGAGTGACGCATCTATTGTCCTGACTCGGCCACCCCAGCCAAGATCATTCCAGCGGTCATCCCACGCACTTTTGTATCCAGGATAGGGACTGGATACCACCAGGACATCCGGATTACGTTCCACGACGCTCTCATAGGAAACCATGGGAACCAGGAAATCGACACCGGAAAAGATGTTGTTGGCACCACAGACCTCTATCGCCTGACCAATGAGGTGTTGACTGTTGACTGTGTAGAGCTGAGCGTCGGATATCTGAAAAAACACTTTCGGTGAGCCCGCTCCACTACTCGATTGCCTGAGCTTCTCCAGGTCGACTCGAAAATTTTCTGCCAGTTCAAGTCCACGCACGGGTTTCCCGACTAAAATACCTAGCTGCTCAACCGCCACGGCGATGCCTACAAGGCTGCTGGCTTCATTCACGAAAACCGGATAGCCGAGCGCTCTTAATTGCTCAAATGTCCTGTGATTACCACCGGTCATCCACGCCACAATGAGATCCGGGGATTGCTCTATCACTGCCTCGACGCTGACCGAAAACGCATTACCCAATCTTGGGATATCTAACGCAGCCTCCGGATAATCAGAGAAATCTACCGTCGCCTCGATTCGATCGCCAACGCCCAGGCTAAAAAGAAGTTCAGTGAGGTGCGGGGACAGGCTAACAATTTTCCCCGCGGGTTCAGCTAACACTACCTTCGCCCCGGAATCATCAACTACCGTAATATCTGCAAATACTGTCACAGACCAGCAAAGCCATATCAACAACGCTTGTTTCATGATTTTCGAGCCAGCTTGCGCCTCAAAACTCCCCAGTTGAACGCCGGGCCAGGGTCTGTTTTTCGATCTGGCGAAATAGCACTGTGACTCGTAATCTCCATGATTCCGTAACTCGCCATCAGGCTGGCACAGACATCAGACAAGACTTCATATTGAGCTTCCTCGTATGAGATTGTGTCAGTTCCTTCCAGCTCGATACCTATGGAATAGTCATTACAGTGTTCCCGACCACCAAAGCTGGAAGCGCCAGCGTGCCACGCGCGTCGATTAAACGGCACAAACTGGATAAGTTCGCCCGTTCGACGAATAAAAAGGTGACTACTGACTTTTACACTCTCAAGCTCGGCCAGTTCAGGGACGGATGTATCCAGGGCGTTGGTGAACAGTTCGCATACCTCCTGGCCGCCGAATTCTCCCGCTGGCAGGCTAATACCATGCACGACGATCAGGCTTATCTCACCATCGGGGCGTTCATCCTGGTTCGGGCTATGCAACTGCGTTGCCACATCTATCAGATGGTCAACCACTGACATCTTGAATCTCACTCACTTATTCGACGAGATCATATCATCCCGATAGAATACGTCCTTTTTTAACCGGCAACTGTCGCTCATGAACGTGACAAAGACAGGACAAGGCATGATGACGGTCGGGGTTGTACTCGGCATGGTCTTCCTGACCTTTTTTTTCGGTGGTGTTGAAGAAAACCGGAGAAATCCCAATTCCTCCCCTTCCTCACTCATCCACTCAGAAAGCATCGAGGTTCCCCTAAAGCGAAATCGGCAGGGACACTACCTGCTTGTAGGCCAAATTAATGGTGAAGATGTCGAATTTCTGTTAGATACCGGAGCAACAGACGTTGTTGTTCCGGCCAGTACCGCGCGCCGACTAGGCCTACCTTATGGGACGCGAGCAAGAGCGATGACGGCCAACGGACCAGTGACGATTTACCAGACCCGTATCGACGAACTTCACCTTGGGAAGATACGACTGACCAACATCGACGCCAGTATTAATCCCAACATGGAAGGCGCAATTCTGCTGGGGATGACCGCCCTTGGCCAAATCGAATTCAGCCAGCAGGCTGATACACTTACTTTGAAACAAATAGCGCTGAAACAAAAATCCGGCTGAACTAATGAACTACTTACACGAACTGACACAAACGGTAACCCGAGCTCTCGACGAAGACATTCGAACAGGCGACGTTACTGCTTCCCTTATTGATCCAGAAAAAAAGGCTCATGCAAAAATCATCACCCGGCAGCCCGCGGTGATCTGCGGCCGGCCGTGGGTGGATGAAGTCCTGAGACAGGTGGACGCTACAATGACCCCTCAATGGCATATCAAGGACGGCGACCAGGTCCAAACAGGCGCTCTACTGCTGGAGCTCACCGGCAAGGCGAGAAGTTTGCTTACGGCAGAGCGCACTGCGTTGAACTTTCTTCAGCTGCTCTCGGGTACTGCCACCCGAACAAACACCTATGTTCAAATGATTGAGGGGACCGGGGCTACCCTGCTAGACACGCGCAAGACGATTCCCGGACTTAGACTAGCCCAGAAGTACGCCGTTAAAACCGGCGGCGCTGAGAACCACCGAATTGGTTTGTTTGATGCCTTTCTGATTAAGGAAAATCACATAGAGGCAGCTGGCTCGATCACTGCTGCGATTGAAACAGCAAGACAACTGCAGGGCGACCTTCGTGTTGAAGTGGAAGTTGAGAGCCTGGAACAACTCAGTGAGGCGATCATGGCCACCCCGGACTGGATCATGCTTGATAACTTTACGCTGGGGGATATGCGCAAGGCAGTCGATATGGCATCAAATACTGGCATCAAACTGGAGGCCTCCGGGGGTATTGAAACCTCTACCGAACTAAAGAAAATAGCGTCCACGGGCGTCGACTACATTTCAATCGGCGCCCTCACAAAACACACTGAGGCGATCGATCTGTCAATGCGATTACTGTGAAGTGACAGGACCAGATACCAGGATTTTTTCTACCACCTTTTAGTTTTCCTGACTATTCTTGCCTCCTTGGCTTATCTGGTTCTGGTTGAATGGCATCTCTGGGGTGTATCTACCGACTTCCTGAAAGAACGCATCTGCCAGGGCAAGCAGCATTGATCTATGGCCTGCCTATTGCCAGGCATAGAGCAAAAAATGAAATCACCGACGTCATTATTATGGGGCACCAATCTGGCAAACTGCCCTGAGCGATGGATTATTGAAGGCGGTAACACTAGCCGGTGGGCGTGGCTCCAGACTGGCGGTCGGCTGCACCGCGCTAAAGAATAGCGGGCTAAACTAGTACACTGTGTCATCTATTCAATGTCCACCTACATTAATCATGCCTGAGCCAGATAAAGTCCTTTTTGCGTGGTCTAACTTGCCTCAACCTATAAAATTTTTAGTAGTCGGGGCAGTCAACACAGTATTTAGCTATTCCTGCTATGCAGGCCTTCTTTTCATCGGCTTACATTATTCGCTGGCAGCGTTGTTTGGAACACTGCTGGGAATTGTCTTCAATTACCTAAGTACAAGCAGATACGTTTACAACGCCAGCTCCGCCAGCATCAGCAGGGCAATAAGGTTTGTGCTGGTTTATTGCTTACATTACTTTGTAAACATATCGTGTCTCTGGCTGCTGGAGCAAAGCGGGTTTAACCCATACCTATCAGGGCTCATACTCATCATCCCAATGGCGATAGTTTCATATCTCATGTTGAATTATTTTGTTTACAACAAAAAACCAGGTCAGGGCAGCAATGAGCACGCAACATGATCAAGACAGTTCAACGCGAGGTGTGGGTCCCCAGTCCAGCACAGTAGTGATCTACCCGATCACTCGACTTCGTTAACCTTGATTACCTTAAACTGACGGCCATGCTTCGAGGTGTATAGGATAATAGCAACGTTACTGAGCCCCGGCTTGCTCGAACGTCGACACTAAATCCGCCTAACCCAATGACAGACAGAAGAGCGGCACTTAAGGGCTGCTCTTTACTGACTGCCAGGCGGCCTCCGCCAAAATAGCAGCTACAGCGCCCGGCGAACGACTATTCCTGCCTGATAACCAGAGGCGGGAATATTCCAACGTAGAACCGCAAATCAACGGTACATACATACTAGTGGGCAATTCGAGCAGTGCACCTGATTTCACGTGAGGCACAAACCAGTCATAAATCGACTGGCCAAATTCACGATCCATCTGCCGAAGCTCCAATTTGGCATTGTCCGAAAGCGTCACTTCCCGTGACAGCAGAAACCCGGCGAGCTCCGGCTGATCCGTCACCCATTCACAGCAGAAGGTAACAATTGCTTTGATGCCGGTACTGGCTGTCCTTCTGGGTAAAAGAGCCTCGAGCAGACGGGAATTGAATTGATTGACGCCGTCTATAAAAAGCGCTTCGGCAATTCCTTCCTTGTTGCCAAAGTGGTGATAAAGGCTGCCAACGGAGCACCCAGCATCG
>Ga0315321_10000305_pt1 | contig 35268 bp, 34 predicted proteins | sample M180m21515metaG_FD_203464 | JGI IMG/M metagenome (GOLD analysis project Ga0315321, IMG submission 203464) | Ammonia-oxidizing marine archaeal communities from Monterey Bay, California, United States - M1 80m 21515 | ecosystem: Environmental > Aquatic > Marine > Intertidal zone | place: USA... | reverse complement strand
CTGAGGAAGTTGATCATAACATAATAGATATTCATGATGAAGTTATTGTTTTTTCAATACTTAAAAAAACAGAATCCACTTACCAAGTCATCAAAATCGAACTTCGCAAAGTACCTCTGAGCCTGCATCGTCAGCAATAGCGATAATATCTTGTACATAAACTTTGAGGATCTTGAAAAGAATTTACAGACACTAAATAAATCGCTCCTATTTGCTACCAATGCTTGTATTTTCCATAAAGGTTATTCTACCAATGGCTTGTATATCGAATCTTTAAAGAATATTTCTCCCCTGAACACGAAAAATGGCAAAGGAAATTTCTACTTAAAACCCAACGGAGTTTTCATGATTCAAGCGGGAATTCCACAGATAATGAATAGCAGTCACTATAAAAAGAGTAAATCTTCCCCTGAATTTTCTTTACAATCAGTGCCCCTATTATTGGATAAAGGTGTAATACATAAAACATTTAATAAAGGGAGTAACAATAAATTCACCAGAAGCGGTATTTGAATTCAAAATGACCATACTGTAATCATTTCCTTATCAAATACACCAGTCAACTTATATGCATTCTCCGACCTATTTAAAACATCCTTACATTGCCAAAACGCATTATATTTAGATGGTTTTATTTCCCAGTTTTATATCCCTACAAAATCTGAGGGAATCAATTTACGCCCCTATGGTTCCTACATTGCTGTGTGTGCAAAATAAGGACTCGCTACCTCTATTCGAAATGGGGTAAAATACCCAATTCCGAAATCCCCCTGCAACGAAACGAGCATAATGAGCGAAAAACAATCGGCTGAAGCAATATTATCGGTACAAAATATAACAAAAAGCTACGGTTCTCAACCCATCCTAAAAGATCTTTCCTTAACGATTCATGCAGGAGAACGCGTGGGCTTGATTGGACGCAATGGTAGCGGAAAATCTACCTTAATGAAGATTTTGGTGGGGTTGGATGAACCCGATCAAGGTGAAATTACCCGTAAACAAGGGTTGCGCGTTGGGATGCTTAGCCAAGAATGTGCTTTAGATCTTTCCCTGACAGTGGGTGAAGTATTGAATCAAGCCTGTGCTTTTACACAAAGCCTATTAACCCGCCATGATAAACTAACCGAAGGGTTGTTTGGCGAAGAGCTTGACGAAGCACAGCGTGAGAAATTACAGCATGAGTATGATGACCTACACCACACACTAGAAGTTCATAATGCGTGGAACTTGCAACAAACCATCGATAAAATTGCTCAGGCACTTGGAGTTCCCACCTATGACCGTACAATGGACAAATTATCGGGAGGAGAATTGCGCCGGGTCGATTTAGCAGCCACCTTAATCGCTCAGCCCGATGTATTGTTGCTGGATGAACCCACAAACCACATCGATACCGCCAGTGTTGAATGGATAGAAAAATTTCTTGCGGGGTACCAAGGCACCTGTCTCATAATTACCCACGATCGATACTTTCTGGATCTCGTAGTGAATCGCATCGTGGAGATCGAATTTAATGAGCTGTATAGCTTCCCCGGAAACTATGAAGATTTTCTGGAATACAAATCACAAATTCAACTAATTGCTGAACGTACCGAAAATTCACGACAGAATGTATTGCGCCGTGAATTGGCATGGTTACGCAGGGGGGCAAAAGCCCGCTCAACGAAACAAAAAGCGCGCATCAATCGATATGATGATCTGGAATCTCAAGGGGGGCCGAATCAACACAAAGAATTTAGTTTTGAAATCCCCCAGCCCCCCCGCCTTGGTAAACGTATTTTGGATGTGGACAGCTTAGGCTTTAAATATCCCGGTGAAGACAGAAAGCTCTTTGAAGATTTTTCAATGATCATGCAGAAAAATATGCGCGTTGGGATTGTGGGCCCCAATGGCTCTGGAAAAACTACCTTGTTGCGCTGTTTGTTGGGTGAACAAGAAGGCTATCGGGGCAATATTTGGGTTGGTGAAAACACCGAGTATCTATATGTTGACCAAACGCATTCCGAAATCGATTTGGATAAAAGTATTCTCGATTTCGTTTCGGGCGGTTCAAATCACTGGGAAGTCAATGGTCGCCGTGTTTTTATACCTGGATATCTGGAAGCATTCTTGTTTGATACTGATACTTTACACTCCCCCATGCGCAATTTATCTGGTGGAGAACGAAACCGTATTGAGTTGGCTCGAAAATTATTGCGGGGCGGGAATTTTCTGGTTCTTGATGAACCTACAAACGATCTGGATTTACCGACCTTGCGTGTGTTGGAAGAAGCAATCCTAAATTTTGACGGCTGCGCTTTCATTGTGAGCCACGATCGCTATTTTATCAATCGTCTATGCACTCATATGATAGTGTTTGAAGACGATGGCACCTTGTATTATAACGACGGTAATTATGATGACTACCTGATGTATAAGGAAAGTATCACTCCAACAGATGCTCCCGCGCGAACCAAGAAGGCCCTCTCTCCTTCCCGAGCCCCAGCTGTTGAATCGAGCAAGAAAAAGTTGACGTACAAAGAACAAAAAGAAGTAGAAAGCATGGAACTCAAAATTGAGGAAAAGGAGGCGAAGGTAGCCGAAATAGAAAGTGCAATGGCTTCATCGGCTTTTTACGATCAAGAGTATTCTTTGGTAGAAGACACTTTGACTAAACTCGAATCAGCTAAACAAGATCTGGAACAACTGTATGCACGGTGGGAAGAATTAGAGAATATCGGTTCCTAAGACTTAGCCGCGTGCGAGTTTATGCTCAAGCTTTTCATAACGATCAAGAATTTTCAAACTACTGCCAGCAAACTGAGGTTTTTCCCAGTTTTTAGAATCGAAATATTTCTCGCAAATTTCTAGCGCTGAGATATAGTTTTTCTCGCGAATATAATACCCCATTAAATGTTCATAGGGTTTGGGGTCACTCGCATTTAGATCAATAGCCCGCATTAAAAACCGACGACGTTCTTCCGGGGAGGCACTTTGACTGGCCTCGATTAATGCAAATTCCCAGGCAGTATCGCTTGAATGATCTTCAAATGGATCGAAGTCTTCACGTGGCAGGGATCGAATCCCTTTGATTTTCTTTCGCTTCTCTTCAAACCATTCAGGCATATGCGTAATAAGGTCTGGGTTATTGCGCACGGAAGTTTTTACCGACTTGAGAGGCACTCCACTCTTACGGGCCTCATAGGCTTGTAACTCATAAAATGGATTGCCACATGAATCTTTCATCTTTTGTGAACGATTCATAATCGAGATAAATAATTTTTGTTGCTCTTCATTGGTATTCTTTTGCAACAATTTACCGAACAGTGAAGGATGTTCATTCTTGAGGAGCATTTGTGTTTCTTTGGCCATTAAGTATTGAACTAAATGTTGCATCCCATGACACGAATCCATTGAGCGGTGGTGTTCATTCGATATCGGAAAACCAATCGTGTCCAAAACACTACGTAAGCGGAATTCATTTCCCTTTACTTGAATGCCTCTCTCCCGGGACCATTCAATTATATCAACCACTTTTGCTTGTGGTGGAACAATATCTTCTCGAAGTAATGTTGCCGATAAGAATTTACTCGTGTAGTGTGGGTGATCAGTAAAAATAATGGGATTGGGTCCAACCCAGTCAAAGAATTCCTTCACCCCTTCATTAGGGTAAGGTGATTGAGCTACCATATCTACATTAATGCCTGTACGGCCGATAATTTTTGAAGATATATGCTGATCGGGATTACAGAAAGTCCAGAAACTATCCAATTCTTTCCCAGCCAAGTCCAACTTAATACAACCAATTTCAATAATGGCATGCTTACGCGATGCTGGTCCAGTTGTTTCGAGTTGAAGGACGACTAAATTAGGTGGTGAAGTTGCAGAATGAGCATTACCGTTTTGATGTATCGATGGCCCCACTACAATCGGCGACTGACATTTACGGCACGTTCCCTTTGACCCAATATATTTCTCCGGAATGTGCAGAACCTCACTACACTCAGGGCAAACAAACTCGTACATATACTACCTCCATTACAATTACATGGCCTAATAGAAATTCGTTCATTCCCACTGTATAACTAGAATAACACACTTTCTAGATAATATAGAATTTTGTTAGTAGTGTCAACTAAATACTAATATCACCAAAACCTATAAAAACAACAGCTTTGATAACGTTTTAAACTATTAAATGTTAGGTATAGTTGTCAGTTAACCCAATTTTTGGCTCTATCAACTGCATTTTTCCAATCTTTATATAACGCTTCACGCTTAATTGGTTTCATTGTTGTTTGAAATTCTTTGTCTAATATCCAGTTTTGTGTAACATCATTTTGGTTTTTCCAGAAACCAACAGCAAGGCCGGCCAAGTAGGCAGCACCCAAAGCAGTCGTTTCGGCGACTAGTGGCCGTTGAACATGTTTACCTAAAATATCCGCTTGGAAATGCATTAAACCATCATTGGCAGTTGCTCCACCATCAACACGAAGTTGTTTAAGTTTGGTCTTTGCATCCGATTCCATCGCCGATACCAAATCCCGACTTTGATAAGCCATGGATTGCAAGGTAGCATGCGCAATATGTCCCCCCGTTGTACCTCGTTCCAAGCCAACAATGATACCCCGAGCATACGGATCCCAATACGGTGTACCTAGTCCCACAAATGCAGGTACAAAATAAACCCCACCATGATCGGTTTCCGTTGCAGCTAACTTTTCGACATCAGTAGACTTTTTAATGATCTTTAGACCATCACGAAGCCATTGCACTGCGGCACCGCCAATAAACACACTACCTTCCAGGCAATAAGTTATCTTCCCATTAATCCTCCACCCGATTGTAGTAAGCAGTCCATTTTTACTCGCTACTGGAGTATTACCAGTATTCATTAATGCGAAGCAACCGGTTCCGTAGGTATTTTTAACCATACCTTTCTTAAAACAACCTTGGCCAAAAGTCGACGCTTGCTGATCGCCAGCAATCCCTGTGATGGGAATGGATTCACCCAACAATTTAGGAACCGTATAACCGAAATGGCCACTGGAGTCTTTTACTTCCGGCAACATGGCTTCAGGAATATCCAAGATTTTAAGCAACTGCTTATCCCATTTAAGGGTATGGATATTAAAAATCAACGTACGGCTTGCATTACTATAATCCGTAGCATGAACCTTGCCTCCGGTCAATCGCCAAAGCAAATAGGTATCCATAGTCCCGGCTAAAATTTCACCACGTTCAGCGCGTTTACGCAGGCCTTTGTATTTATCCAATAAATATTTAATCTTTGTACCCGAGAAATACGCATCCAACACCAATCCTGTTTTTTTACGAAAGGTCGTTTCATGCCCAACAGCTTTCAGCTCTTCACACATATCAGCCGTGATGCGACTTTGCCAAACTATGGCATTGTGAATGGCTTTGCCCGTGGATTTCTCCCATAACACAACCGTCTCGCGTTGATTGGTAATTCCAATAGCCGCTATTTGCTTGGGACTCACCTGAGCTTTTCGCAGTGCACCCCGTGCAGTCGCCAGTTGAGATTTCCAAATGGCTTCAGGATCATGCTCAACATGACCGGGTGATGGGAACAATTGCGGAAACTCGCGCTGTGCGGTCCCCTTTACTTTCCCGGCTTTTGTAAATACGATGGCACGACTAGAGGTGGTACCCTGATCAAGGGCCAGAACAAATTTGGGCATGGGCTTCTCCTTAGCATACAGTGTTACCTAACTCTAACTAAGTCATTAGTGTTGATCAAGCTTTATATAGGTCGACACTTGCAATATTAGCTGTTTTTAGCGTAATTTAAGGGGATGAACAGACATGACTTTGGTTTACTCTACAGGGAGTTTTCCGATAAGTGATAGCCATTTAAATAGTCAATTTTTCATATGCCCATACGCCGTTTTTCAAATCGAAAATCTAATTCATCCGATGATTCATCCTCATCCGGAAAGAAACCTGTGTCTCCTAAACAGGATAAAGCCCGAATTGAAGAACTCGAAGCGCAAGTAAAAGAGCTCTCGGGCTTAGTCGAACTTCTCATTGACAATACCAAAGAGCCCAACAAAAAGAACGCTGATTCCCGCCCGAAAAAAGCCCCTGCTCAGATGGAACTTTCCACCTCACTGGTCCCACAAGCCTTAGTCGATGGAGTAAAGGATGGTGTCGAAAAGATCCTGGGTGTACAAAAAGGTGAAACTATTGAAACACGAATTGGGAGCACATGGCTTCCACGAGTAGCCGTTCTGTTATTCATGACGGTTCTCATCTTAGGCATGCATGACGATAGTGTTCAACCCTTCTACAAAGTATTAATTGGCTATGGAATTGGTCTACTTCTGGGGAGCTATGGAATTTACCGTCGCCAAATGCAGGGCCTTTTTCCCAAAGCCATGCAAGGACTTGGTCTAGCCACTATTTTTTATGCAAGCTATGCGGTTTTCTATATACCCGAAATGGACTTATTGCATGGCACTAAAAGTGCATTGCCGGTCACTGTAGCAACCCTCGTATTTATTGGCTGGGGTCTTTGGTTAGGCCGCAGTCAATTTGCCACCATGATCGTATTGCTACTTACTCAGTACACCATCATTCAATCTCTCAACGGAGAAATTACTGAAGGGCAATTAAAATATGCCTTGGTTATATGGGGAATAATGGCTTTCATTACCGCTATATTGCAATTGCGGGGCCGTTGGAAATGGGTATTATGGTTAGCCTTGGTTTGCACCTACGGCGGTTATGCGTATTACTTTAGGTATCCTCCTGAATATTTGAACATCGAATTCAAAGGGGCAGTCATTCAGCAAGAGGCCTATTTACCTTTAGCCAATATCTTCTTGAGTGGACTGTGTATTCTTTTTGCTATGGGGACCATGGCCTGTGCGCGCAAGCATAAATCTTCCGGCCCCGGCATGGTTCTATTTAGTTTAGCCAATTGCTTTTTATTCATCTATGCAAATCAATATGCGTTCCGCACTATCCCCAATCAGGCAGAAATTGCCTTCGGCATCATGGGAGTGGTGTGCATCGTTTTAGCGTACTGTTCACGACCCAAATTCGCACCCAATAATGTCATAATGCAAGTATTGGTATGCCAAGCGATTTTATGGGGAGGCATGTATTTACGTTTTGCATTATCTGTTGCTTGGGAACCCATAAGCTTAAGCTTTATGTGTCTTGGCCTAGCGCTAATTTATAAACGCTTGCCGCTGTCAGTATTGACAGCACTGCAATTTCTCTTAATGATAGCCGTATTTGCCGGTTCTATGGGCATGGTACAAATCCCCGGCGACACAACGATCGCAAGCTTTGCCTTACCCACCAAGTGGGTATTTACATGCAGCCTAGTGCTTATTTTTACAGCAATTGCCTGGTATTACGACCATCGAGTTGCACCGCATTCAGCAAGCTTGGCTCAACCTGAAGGCCGCTGGATTTTGGGAAATCAACGGTGGAACTGGTCACCAAATGTAATTGCAGTTTTTTATGCAACTACTGCTGCATTTATCATGAGTGCGATCACCATTTATGATCTGGGCAATGACACACGCCTCCCTTTCATCTTGGCAGGTCAAGCACTGGCTTTCGCTCTTATTGGCTTAATCCTTCGCACCCCCCAAATGGAATTGTCCGGAGTATTGATTCTTGTAACGGCTCATGTGACCTTTCACTTTTATGGATATATGGATGTCAATGATTTCACTTCACAACCCTATTTTATCGAAGCGGCTTTAGGAATCGCATTGGTCTCATACTTAGGCAGTTATTTCTGGGAACGGTATATACGACACATTGAAGACGGGACTGATTGGGAGCACGATTTACTCTCTTCAATCCCTTTTGTCGCTTCTACGTTAATTTTAACTAGTGTATTTGAACACATAATCAATTCACCCTTGGGTGCACTTTCCCAGACTCTTCTAGGCTTAACACTCATGTCAGTGGGTATGCTAAATCGATTGATTGGTTTACGAATCGCCGCTGTAACTGCAGTCGGTTTAGGTTCCATCAGCTTTTATATTCGCTCATTGGATATCATTGCACCCAACACTAATTTTGACCATTTCTTTATCATCTTATTGAGTATTGTGTTGAGCATTGCTGCAACTGAACGAATCTTGCACCATTGGGAATCTAAAACTGAAACAACGTCAAAAGTAACTCCCGGTTTTCATATCGCTTTAGTATTAATTTCAGTTAGTTTTGGAACACTCGGACTTTGGCACGGGGCGCCTCCTGAAAAACTCAGTCTTTATATTATGGCATGGGCCTTAGGAGTATTGGTCTTTGGTGTGTTATTCCGTTCATCATATTATCGCTTTGCAGCGTTGTTCTTAATCTTTGCCGTTTTTGTTCGCCTGTATATGCATGATTTATCCAATCTGGACCCTCTTCTTAAAATCGTGGTCTTTGCCGTATTCACTGGCGTAATATTCATGATTTCCTGGGGCTATAGCCGCATCCGGTTAAAGTAGGCATAGGATCTTTATTGATCATGAACACACCATTCCAAAAAGCACAAGCCATTTGCCAAACCCTACAAGCAGCCAATCACACCGCATTACTGACAGGGGGATGTGTGCGTGATTCATTACTTGGTGTCAGTCCTAAAGATTACGACATTGCAACAACCGCTACACCCGATGAAGTTGCCGCATTGTTTCCAAAGTGTATTCCAGTGGGTGCAGCCTTTGGCGTCATGATGGTTCTGGATGGCGATGATCAATTTGAACTGGCAACCTTTCGTACAGACGGTGATTACAGCGATGGACGGCGCCCCGATTCAATCGAGTTCACCACCGCAAAACAAGATGCCCTACGTCGCGATTTTACAGTGAATGCCTTGTTCATGCATCCTAATACCGAAGAAGTCATCGACTACATTGGCGGCAAAGCCGATCTCGAAGCAAGATGCATTCGTGCAGTCGGCAACCCTATGGATCGGTTTAAGGAAGACCACTTAAGGCTCATCCGCGCCATTCGTTTCGCATCGCAATTGGATTTTGACATTGAAGCCGATACCTATGCAGCAATTACCGAATGTGCCCCCTTATTGAAACATATCAGCCCAGAACGCATTCGCCATGAACTCGAACGTATCCTGACTCAACCCCGTCCAGAAGTCGCCATACAACGACTATACGATACAGGATTACTTGAACAATTCCTCCCTGAATTATGCGAGACAGTCGGGTGTAAACAATCGCCCCAATATCATCCCGAAGGCGATGTTTTTACACACACATTACTCGTATTAAAACACATGGTCTCCCCCACATTTACCTTGGCGATGAGTGTGCTACTCCATGATATCGGCAAACCGCCTACGCAAACTTTTGAAGACCGAATTCGCTTTAATAACCATGACCATGTTGGTGCAAAAATGACTGAAACGATTTGTCGACGCTTAAAATGTTTCAACAGCGAAACCAAACGAATCACATGGCTGGTATCAAAGCACATGCGAGTAGCGGCCAGTCAAAATATGCGTGATAGTAAACTCAAACGCTTGGTACGTGAAAAAGGCTTTGGTGAACTGCTCGAACTCATGAAATTGGACAGTCTGGGGTGTCATCGAGATTTATCCAACTACTATTGGCTCAAAAAATACGCCGAAAGCATTCCAGATGAAGTCGTAAGACCTGTCTTATTGATAAGCGGAAAAGACTTAATTGAACTTGGCTACTCACCTGGGCCACAGTTTAAGGAAATCCTCCTATCCATCGAAGACCTTCAGTTAGAAGATAAAATTCAAGACAAACAAGCAGCGTTGTCCTATATCAATGAACATTGGCCACAATAATAACGGCTCGTTAAAAGTATTTGTTTAGAATAATCCATTACTGCCTTCATCATTGAGTAGAACTTGCTTCACGACAACACCTGATGCTATATTCAGTAATAAATCAGAGGGACGCGCTCATGAATTTAAGGCAAATAATCGATTCGTTACAACAAGATCATCAGTTTCGAAACAATCTCACTACATGGCATACCATACCGGCTAAAGAACCACAAACGGCAGATTTTCCATCCGGTGTGGTTTCAAAATTAGTAGATTCATTTGCACGACGTGGTATACATCAGCTGTATTCACACCAGGCCAACGCCATAGAGTCCGTATTAAACGACGAAAACATTTGCGTGGTTACCCCAACGGCATCGGGTAAAACAATGTGTTACAACATTCCCGTGCTAAATCAACTCATCAAGAATCCCAACGCGCGTGCATTATATCTTTTCCCAACCAAAGCCCTGTCGCAGGATCAAGTCCATGAACTCAAATCGATCGTGGATGATTTGGAAGTTAAAATCGGCACCTATACATTCGACGGCGACACACCCGCTTCTGCGCGTAAAGCAGTACGCAATGCAGGCCATATCGTCGTCACCAACCCAGACATGCTTCACGCCGGAATCCTCCCCCACCACACCATTTGGATTCGACTCTTTGAAAACCTTGAGTATGTCGTTATCGATGAACTGCACCACTATCGCGGAGTATTTGGCAGTCATCTAGCCAACATCATCCGACGTCTAAGGCGTATCTGCGCATTCTATGGTTCCGATCCTAAATTCATCTGCTGTAGCGCAACCATTGCCAATCCAAAAGAGTTGGCCGAGAAAGTGGTGGCCGCCCCAGTAAAGTTAGTAGACAACAATGGTGCACCACAGGGTGAACGCCATTTCTTATTTTACAACCCCCCCGTTGTAAACGCAGAATTAGGGATACGTAAATCAGCCGTAAAAGAAGTCAGCCGATTAACAACCCACTTCCTTTCTAAAGATGTGCAATCCATTGTTTTCGCCCGTAGTCGACTACGCGTAGAGATTTTAACAACCTACTTAAAAGATGCCCTTAAAAAACTAGGGAAATCTACGAAGCTCATAAAGGGATATCGCGGTGGCTACCTCCCCACCGAACGGCGCGCAATCGAACAAGGCCTGCGCAAAGGCGAAATCATGAGCGTGGTAAGCACAAATGCATTGGAATTGGGCATCGATATCGGCAGCCTGGATGTATGCATCATGACCGGCTACACAGGGAACATCGCCAGTACCTGGCAACAAGCAGGACGTGCTGGTCGGCGTTCAAACACATCCTTGGTGATACTTGTCGCCTCAAGCGCTCCCCTTGATCAATACATCATAAGTCATCCAGAATATTTTTTTGAACAAACACCGGAAAATGCAACGATTGATCCGAATAATCTCAGCATCATGACCAGCCATATTAAATGTGCAGCTTTCGAGTTGCCCTTTATGGACGAAGAGTCCTTCGGCTTGGACCATACATCGACTCAAGAAATATTATATTTCCTAGAGGAACACCGAGTCATTCGCCATGTACGCAATAAGTGGCACTGGAGCGCGGATACCTATCCCGCTGAAGAAGTGAGTTTACGTACCGCAGCACCGGGAAATGTCGTAATTTTAGACACCTCAGACAACGGCCGTGTTATCGGCGAAATTGATATTTTCGCAGCACCGACGGAAGTCTACGAGAATGCTATTTACATCCACCAAAGCGAACAATACACAATCGACCGACTAGACCTCGAAGATCGCAAAGCCTATGCACGGTCTGTCGAAACAGATTACTATACGGATGCACAAATAAAAGTAGACCTAAAAGTGTTGGATACCTTTCGTGACTCCCCTATTGGCCACGCGCAAATCGCGAGCGGCGAACTATCCGTAACGTGGTTGCCTACTATGTATAAGAAAATAAAATTTGGGACTCATGAAAATGTGGGTTGGGGAGAAATACATTTACCGGAAACGACCATGCATACCGCATCCTACTGGCTCGAATACGAAGAAGATTGCGGTGAGGAGATGGGACTGAGCAAAGAAGAACTGGGGGGAGCGATCAATGCCCTAGCGCACACGCTCCATCAGGTTGCCCCGGTGCAAATTATGTGTGACCTCTCCGATATTCGCGCACAAGCCAACCTAAAATCTCCCTTCTCTTCCAAACCAACCATATATCTGTACGAGACCTATCCTGGCGGTGTTGGGTTTAGTGAAAAACTGTTTACGCATCACGAGCGCCTCCTCGAATCAGCCATATCACTGCTCACCGATTGCGGGTGCAAGGAAGGCTGCCCCAGCTGTATAGGTTCCGCACTGGAAGACGGCACATCCGGTAAAAATGGCGCAATACAATTGGCACAATTGGCCTTGGCAAATGCGGTAGAATAAACCATGTCCGATATCGAAAAAAAACTCGCTAGCTTATCCAAACTCAATGGCTTAATGACGGGTGCCCAGTGGAAAGAAAAAGCCACAGAAAAAGCTGAAGAAGAAAGCAAGGCATTGAGCCAAGGCGGTTTTGAAATCGACTCGTGTGTGCCGGGAGAAGTGCACGGCAGTGAAGACTTCGGATTTTATTTAGCCCGTCAAGATTTCCCCTTAGATACGCAACACGGAAATTTAACCTTAGGTGACGGCCTCAATGTAGAAGGACGGCATATCTCCTTATCCGCTGCGGACGACGAATTAGCCGATTTCGATCCCCGTAAAGCGGTGTTCATCGATACCGAAACGACGGGGCTCATGGGTGGAACCGGTACAGTGGCCTTTTTAATCGGCGTAGGCTATTTCAGTGACGATGTATTCCGCCTTGACCAATGCTTCATGCGCGATTACGACGATGAAGAACCCATGCTCGAATACCTTGATGCCTTATTTAAAAATGCCGACACCGTTGTAAGTTTTAACGGCAAGAGTTTCGATATCCCGCTTATGCGTACACGCTTTATTACCAATCGCGTACCCTATCGATTAGAAGGAAAACTCCATTTTGATTTGGTCCATGCTTCACGTCGTTTTTGGAAACAACGTTTAGGCGATTGTAGCCTCGGCAATATTGAACAAGAAATTATGGGTATACAACGCCACGGCGATGTACCAAGTTACATGATCCCTCAACTGTGGCTCGATTATGTTTACTCACGCGATGCCCGTGAACTCAAAGGCGTCTTCTATCATCACCAAATGGATATTCTCTCGCTTGCAGCACTCACTGGGCATCTATCTCAATGTATCGATCAACCTGACGGTGAAGGCTTCGAGCATCACGAAGATCGCTTGTCACTAATGCGTATCCATTTCAAACAAAAAAAATATACCGAAGTACTTCAACTCTCCGATAAGTTACTCAGTGAACTGACCCCAAAAGGCTTACGCCGTGAGTGTTTACATATGTGTGCCATGGCTGCAAAACGTTCGGATGCCTGGGTGTCTATGGAAACGTTCTGGAAAAAATGTTTGACTGAATTCCCGAGGGATATCTCCGCGCGCATTGAACTCGCTAAACATTATGAACACCGGGCCAAGGATTTACCCAAAGCCGCAAAACTATGTGAAGATGCCCTTGCTTATATTGAAACCCGTGTTCAACTAACCACAAATTGCTACGAACACCCCCAGCAGAAATCTCTTCAACATCGCTTTGATCGGATCAAAAAGAAATTATCCTAAGGTATTTCGTGTTTTACTTTGATTCATGGATCAGTATAATCTTCCCTAAAATAAACCAATATGTATGTAAAGGAGTTCCCATGCGAATTTTCACAGCATTATTCTCAACAATCTGCCTACTCTTGTTGACACAACCTGCCCATGCAGAAATCGATCTAAAAGTTATGTCCTTCAATATTCGCTATGGAACAGCCAACGATTCCTTTAATTCATGGGAATACCGCCGTGATAAAGTCATCAATTGCATCAAAGAATACTCGCCCCACATTATTGGTACGCAAGAAACCTTGAAATTCCAGGCAGATTACATCAACGAGAAAATTCCCGAATATGAATCCTTTGGTTTAGGGCGCGTAAACAATGGAACCGGTGAACGTATGGAAATTTTCTACAATCCAAAGGTTCTATCCCCCATTCAAATGGGTCATTTCTGGCTTTCGACCGCTCCCAACACCCCTGCGACCAAAGATTGGGACTCATCCTTACCCAGAATGGCCTCTTGGGCGAAGTTCTGGCACATAGAATCTAAGAAATATCTTTTTTATCTGAATACACACTTTGACCACCGAGGTGCTGAAGCCCGAAAACAGGCTTCCAGGGTGATCACAGAGCAAGTAAATTTGCTCGCTGGAGACCTCCCAGTCATCATTACAGGTGACTTCAATGCCAAGGGTGGAGACAGTGAACCATGGACCGAATTAAATAAAGAATTTGACGACACATGGGTGACTGCCAAGGAACAAATTGGACCAGCGTACACCTTCGGCGGCTTCAAGCCACCAGTCCCTGATGAAGAGCGAAGAATCGACTGGATATTTTGTCGCGGGTCTTTTGAAATAAAAAAATGTGAAACTGTGTTATTTAATGTGAACGGGATGTATCCCTCTGATCACTTACCAGTTTATGCAGAAATCACCATAAAATAAGCCTATATTCAGCTGTCAGTCGCTGTAAATATCCATTATTTCGATAATTGTTACATTTTTTGTAGTAATGTTATAACCTTTTTTTTCAGAAAAAGGTTGACATAGGTTAATTCAATTTGATATAAGCTGTGTCAATGTCTGGGGGAACATAAAATCCCCCCTACGAAATTACTCAGAAATGGAGGTGTTAAGACATGGAACATTGTACTTTATGTAACGAAGCGTTCGAACAAGTTGAAATGGAATTCGGCGAAATTCTCGAAGTAGACGAAGAGTATTGGCATGCAGAATGTTATGCAGAATACTACGGCGAAGTTCTGGAAACTGCCTAAGTTTCTTCATGCGCAATCAATCCAATTGGTGATACGAGAAAGCGCTTTTCTGTAAGCGCACCACAATCTCTTATATCTAGACTATATTATTGACAGAATCCGTATCTCCTCTCCCCAGGCCTTCGGCTAGGGTAACGTAAAATTCCCATAATTATTAAGATTAAACTTGTAACCGATTAGTATATCGCGTATACTTTTTTGGTGAGCTACAGGTTTATGTTGCCGGGTGAGGTGCATAATTAAAGGCCTGTGCTATCCATAGTGATGGATTTCACAGGAATTGAACCATATATACTGTCGATAGTTTAATGAAATACACAAACTAATCTTTAAACGAGGCCAAATTGGCGAGTACAAGTAAATATATAAGAATGGACAGCATTCTACCCTTTGAACGCAGCATTGCTGAGCTTGAAAATCGTCTAATCGATACAGAATGTGAACAAGAGCGCAAAGATATCGAAATCGAGATTCAGCGTGAATGTGACATCGTATTCCCTAATCTATCTGCATGGGAACGTGTGCAACTTGCTCGTCATGCCCAACGCCCCCGCATGCTTGATTATACCAAGCTCATTTTTGACGACATGATTGAATTGCACGGTGACCGAGTTTTGGGCGATGATTTAGCCATGGTGACCGGAATCGCGCAATTTAATGGTGAGACCGTAATGGTCGTTGGTCAACAAAAAGGTGTTACAACAGAAGAAAAAGTAGAACGCAATTTTGGTATGGCACATCCTGAAGGCTACCGTAAAGCTATGCGCATGTACGATATGGCCGAGCGTTTTAAGTTTCCTATTATCAGTTTTGTCGATACACCCGCAGCCCACCCAGGGCTCGAAGCCGAACAACACGGTCAAGGCCCCATGATTGCCCAAGGCATAATGCGAAGCCTCACCGTCGATGCTCCTATCTTTAGTGCTGTTATCGGAGAAGGCGGAAGCGGTGGCGCCTTAGCCATTGCTGTAGCTGATGAGATTGCAATGTTTGAACATGCGTTCTATGTCATCTGTCCTCCAGAACGTTGTGCAGAAATCTTATGGCGTGATGTGGAGAAAAAAGAGCTTGCTTCTGAAGCCCTCAAGCCCACAGCATATGATTTGAAAAAAATGGGCATTATCGATACCATTATTCCTGAGCCCAATGGCGGTGCACACCGTAGCCCCAACGCAGCTGCTCAAGCACTTTCAGAGTCCATTGAACGATTCCTCTTTAATGCGAAAAAAGGCATTTTCACTCCAACCACACGCCAACAAAAATTCCAAAGCATGGGCGTATGGGCAGAAGAAAAAGAACCTCTTCTGAAGATTAGCGAAGCCGCCGATCAAGCCTAAAGGTAGGGGTCTGCTCCGGCACATCCGACTCCAAGCCAATTCATCCCGCAACCGCCTTATCGTCGAAGACGATGGGCAGTTACGGTTTATGTATCACTACTACTCAATTTGATGGTAAAGCCAACAAAGCCATCATTTCACTCTTAGCCAAGTTGATAAAGGTTTCCAAACGCTCCATCTCAATTATTTCAGGTGAATTATCGCGAGAAAAGCTTATTTTTATTGAAGATATCTCAGTGGAAACGGTATCCTACTTAGTAAGTTAAGTATCGTGATCAATCACACGGGGGAAATTTTGTGAGTGATTTAAAAAAAAACATCAAAGAAGCAGTCAAATCCATTCGTGGCACCGATAAGCTTAAACCGAAAATCGGGTTAATATTGGGAACGGGTTTAGGTGGATTGGCTAAAAAGATCAATGTATCCTCCAAAATCTATTATAAGGACATCCCCCACTTCCCCACTTCAACCGTCGAAACCCATGCCGGCGAACTTATTTTAGGTACATTAGCAGGGAAACACATTGTAGCTTTATCAGGACGATTTCATTTTTACGAAGGCTATTCCATGCAAGAGGTTACTTTTCCTGTGCGTGTAGCCAAAGCACTTGGTATCAAAACCTTAATAGTCTCCAATGCCTGTGGAGGATTAAATCCTCAGTTTGATCTTGGTGATATTATGGTCATTGAAGATCACATCAATTTTATGGGCGACAATCCATTGATCGGTGAAAATGATGATTCATTGGGGCCACGTTTCCCCGATATGTGTGAACCCTATACCCAAAAATTAGTCTCCTTGACTGAATCTGTAGCCTTGGATAATAAAATTTCCTTGAAGAAGGGCGTGTATTTAGCCTGTACAGGGCCCAACCTGGAAACTCGGGCTGAATACCGAATGATGCGGATTATGGGCGCTGATGTAGTCGGTATGAGTACTGTACCCGAGGTGATTGTGGCCGTTCACAGTGGTTTACAGGTATTAGGCCTATCCATCATCACTGACCAATGTTTGCCCGACGCGCTGGAAGCCGTTAGTATAGAACGAATTATAGCGACAGCAAATGATGCGGAACCCAAATTGACTAAAATAGTTAGTGATTGTATCAACCGAATGCGGTAAACTTAACTATCATCATTATTACAAATTGTTTACAATTATATTAGAAAGTTTAGAGGTTAACTATGGCTCTCAAAATCACACGAAGCATGTTTCTTCTGGCCTGTATCATTATGGGATATATTTGGTCAGGATATATTGTTGGATCAGGAACGGTACAAGTTACCTCACAGGTAAGCTTATTATGGGACATACTGGGTATGGGTATCGGTGGCACCATCGCAACCACAGTCTTACTCAGTCTCCGGTATGTTACACAAGAAATTTTCGAAAAAATTTTCCCTGCAATTATCGCTATCGTATTGGCGATGCTCATAGGGTATGCAATCGCACAATACATTTTTGATGTGATGCCCGATAGCCTTACCGAAAACAATTCCAGCTTAAAAGTGTACCTGACCTCTTCATTGGTTCTTATTTTTGGGTTTATGGGTATTTCACTAGGCTTAACCCGAGCATCAAGCTGGGAAACACTCATCAGTGCGGTGAAACAACGTGAGGCTTTACACGGTAATGCCAAAATTATCGACACCAGCGCATTGATAGATGGTCGTATCTTTGAAATCACGAAAACGGGATTCATGGAAGGCACCTTTATCATCCCACGATTCGTATTGCATGAACTCCAGCACATAGCCGACTCCTCTGATATGCTACGTCGTACCAAAGGGCGTCGCGGCTTAGACATATTAAAAGAGATGCAAGAAGACTCTTATGGAATGAAAATTGAAATTCTCGACGACAATCCAGAAGAGTCCAATGAAGTCGATAGCAAATTGATGATTTTGGCTAAGCAATTTCAATCCAAGATTGTTACTACCGATTTCAATTTAAACAAAGTGGCTCAAATAGAAGGCATCGAAGTCCTCAACGTAAACGACCTAGCCAATGCATTAAAGCCGGCTGCACTTCCTGATGAAGCCATGAATGTAAAAATTATGAAAGAAGGTAAAGAGGAAAATCAAGGTGTGGCGTATCTCGATGATGGCACCATGATTGTTGTAGACGGTGGTCGAAATTTCGTAGGGCGTACAGTCGATGTAACTGTAACCAGTGTGCTACAAACAGCCGCTGGCCGCATGATCTTCACCAAGATCAATAGTAATAATCTGAAAGAGAACCCACAGGCCTTATAACCACTCCTTATGAATGCTGATGTACAGTTGATTATCGTTGCAGGGGGTATGGGAACCCGACTGGGGCATGCCCTTCCAAAAGCCTTGGTAAATTTAGCCAATACCCCTCTACTTGTCCATACTATAAAGGCTTTCCAAGAGTGTGAATTGGCTCATACAGCCATCATTGTCCATCCTACCGGATATGATGATACATTTTTGGAACAACTGGACACCGCGTTTCCTGGCCATCAGATGACCTTAATTGAAGGTGGACAAGAGCGAAAGGATTCTGTAGCCAAGGGGTTAGCTGCACTATCCCCTACTTCATCCATCGTAGCCATCCACGATGCAGCTAGACCCTTTATTCAAAATCAAACGATTCACTCAGCCATAGATACCGCACGCGACTACGGAGCATCAACAGTAGTCTCCGCCTGTAAAGACACCATTTTGCAAGTAAACGAGACACTCCAACTATCCACTACCCCAGATCGTTCATCGCTTCGAATGTGCCAAACACCGCAGGTATTTCAGCGTACTATAATTGAGCAGGCCTATAAAAAAGCAGCCGATGGTCCAATCACCGACGATGCAACACGAGTCCATCAATTGGGACATTCAGTAGTCGTAGTTGAAGGTTCAGATAAAAACTTCAAAATTACGACATCACAAGATATAGAATATGCTGAGTTTTTATTGGCGAAGGGGTTGATATGATACGCATAGGATTAGGATACGATTCGCATCGCCTCAAGGAAGGCTTAACGCTCATATTAGGTGGCGTTACTATCCCCCACCACAAAGGCTTCGTAGCACATTCCGATGGAGATGCACTGGTACATGCCATCATAGATGCGATCATGGGTGCTGCAGCTCTCGGTAACATAGGGAAGCATTTTCCCGATACAGATCCTGAATATAGCAATGCCGACAGTTTAGTGTTATTAAGCAAGACCATGAAACTCCTCGATAACGCCGGATTTTACTTAGTGAATATAGATAGCAACATCATTGCCCAACAACCAAAACTTAATCCACACATCGATGCCATGCGTGCTAAATTGGCAGAAGCGATGGATGTACCCATGGATCATATCTCCGTCAAAGCCAAAACAAGTGAAGAAGTGGGACCTGAAGGCCGCGAAGAATCCATTAGCACCCAAGCCATTGCGCTAATCGAGTCTCATGGCTAAGCAACGATTGGATACAATCGTACAAGAACGAACAGACCACCCTTTGTCAAAAGCACAAGGGATGATTCAAACGAACAAAGTTCGTGGAACAGATGGATCGCCTCTCACTCAACCGGGTTTACAAGTCCCATCCGATATCGAATTAATCATTGATGAAGGCCCTAAGTATGTCAGTCGAGGCGGACTTAAATTGGAAGCCGGTCTAGAGCAATACCCAATTAATCTTAAGGATCGTGTATGTATGGATGTAGGATCTTCCACCGGTGGTTTTACAGATTGCATGCTTCAATATGGCGCTGGAATGGTGTATGCAGTCGATGTCGGCTATGGTCAATTGGATTGGAAATTAAGGCAAGATAAACGCGTTGTTGTCATGGAACGTACCAACATTCGAAATGTTGATCCCAATCACCTCACACAGCCCCCCACGTTCTTTGCTGTAGATTGTTCATTTATCTCCCTCAAGCGCATCCTTCCCACCATCAATGCGTTAATCCCCACCGAATCCGAAGGCTTAGTTCTCATTAAACCACAGTTTGAAGCCGTCAAGTCAGATGTCGAAGTGGGCGGAGTCGTTCGCGATGAACAAGTTCATGAATCCGTAATTCAAGGTGTTCTCCACAGCGCAGAAGTACTGGGTTTTAAAGCGGCCGATGTGATACCCTCGCCCTTAACTGGTCCCGCCGGAAACAAAGAATTCGTGGCACATCTGAAACGAGGAGCTTAAGCTTTTATGCTACACACCCTGCGCATTCAAAATTATGCGTTAATCGACGATGTGGAAGTTGAATTTCACTCAGGGTTCAATGTGCTCACTGGTGAAACCGGTGCCGGTAAATCCATCATCATCCACGCCTTAAATTTAGTATTGGGAGCACGTGCATCCAGTGAAGCGGTTCGGTCGGGTGAAAAGCAAGCGCGCATCGATGCAATATTCCGTCTAAGCTTTCCCTCTGAATCTCTACAATGTATTCTGGATGATAATACCATTGAGCTCGATGGCGATGAATTGCATATCAGCCGTATCGTTTCTTCAGAAGGACGAAGTCGAGCCTATGCAGGCGGCATTCTTTTACCATTGGGAATACTGGCCAGCATTGGCAATGAACTAGTCGATCTCCATGGCCAACACGAGCACCAATCGCTCCTCCATCCGGAGAAGCAACGTGAATTACTAGACGCCTATTGCGAAACACAGCCATTAGCAAAAAAAGTATCCCATGCTGTGGCAGAGTGGACACAAATTCGACACGAAATTGAAACATTGGAATCGACCGATCGTGAGCAAACACGTCAACTAGAGTTTCTAAAGTTTGAGCTAGAAGAAATTGAAGGGGCAGCACTAAAACCAGATGAAGAGACTGATTTGGAGTCGCGGCGAAACCGTATCACATACGCAGAAGCCATCTATCAATCCACGGCGCAAATTCAACAATGGTTATCGACATCCGAAACTCAGCCCCCTGCACTGGATTTATTGGGTATGAGCAGCCGCGAATTAGAAACGCTAGCGGGCTATGATGAAGCCTACTCCCCCATCTTAGATGCTATAGAAAATTTATGTGATCAGGTGCAAACCCAACTAGGTGAGATCCAGCAATTATCGGAATCCATTGAATACGACCCCAGTGAACTCGATGCCATAAATATACGGTTAAATAGTATTCGCGATTTAAAACGTAAATATGGCGAAACGATTGAAGCTATTCTGGCGTATGCCGATACCGTGCGTGAACGACTAACCGGACATGAAAATAGAGACGCACGGTTAGCGGAATTAAAAAGTTCTTTATCCATAGCCAATGACACAGCCTTAAAACTGGCGCAGAAACTTTCAAAAGAACGTAAAAAAGGGGCAAAGATACTCAGCAACTATATCACCCTTATCCTTCAAGTTCTCGGTATGAGTGGTGCAAAGTTTCAATTGGACTTTTCCATAATTCCCATGAACAGCACCGGTATAGACGGCATTGAATTCCAATTGATGGCCAACCCCGGTGAACCAGCCAAGGCCATGCGCCAAGTGGCATCGGGGGGTGAAATCTCCCGCATAATGCTAGCGATTAAATCAGTATTTGCCAAAACCGATGCTATTGCCACACTCATTTTTGATGAAATCGATACAGGTATAGGTGGAGCTGTAGCCAATCAAATTGCCATGCGCTTAAAATCACTTGCTCAAGATCATCAAACCATCTGCATCACTCACCTTTCGCAAATTGCAGCCGCTGGTGACGCACATTACCACGTATCAAAGGCTACATCCAAGGGCAAAACAACAACAGATATTCGCGTTCTGGAAAATGAAGCCCGTGTAGATGAAGTAGCCCGTCTGCTGGATGGGGCGATTACTCCCTTGAGTAAAGACCATGCCGTAGAACTGCTCAACGAATTAGCCTAACGCAACACTAAGTAGTAACGAGTTTTTGTAACCCTTGGATGAATAATCCTTCATGTTGAGCCAAAGGCACTACCGTTTCCTCCATCAACACTGGAAGATCAGCAAATTGAGATACCTCCATCAAGCTAAGGTCTTAGCCTAAATGCTTAACCAATTGTTAATTATGCTCAGTGATTGTTTCCGCCTGTAGTGTTTGCAGGAATGAAATCCCTAAAATGATTGCGACTATAAATAGCTTTCTAGCGAACATGACGTCCCCGAACACTTTCATAGGTAATCCAAAACTTTCGTATACTATCCAATACGCCCTTATCCAATTCCAACTGTGAATAGGCCGCACGCACGTAAAGTTCAGTCAACAGTAAAGCATCCTTTTTGATATTCTTCATTTCTTTCGGAAAAGATTGTATAAACTCATAAGGTGTTTGGTTATCCTTTTTGGGACACCCCATATCGTACGCCAACGCACAGAGAGCATCGTAAGCATGAGCAATATATTGCGTTGTTTGATCCCGTTCTGCTACGCCCTCACCCCGCATATTACTGGCAAAATGAATACTCTGTGATAGTTCTTTACGAATACGAATTATTTGTTTTCCTTTAGGAAACGAAGGCATATGCACTATACGTTCTAAGAAACGATCTATTTTCGCAAATAAAGCAATGACCCAATTGGGAAAATACAAGCGATGACGCCCCACCCATGCAGCAAATCCTCCAAACGCTCGCACAAGGCCATAAAAAAAAAACAAAGAAAAGACCACCAAAACCCCGTTACCAATAGTATCAAGAACACCCGAATCTTTGACGCTTCTTGCCACAGAATTGGTGAAGGTAAACGTTGATTCTTTCTCAAAAAATCCTTTTTCATGATACTCAATATTGGCGATTGGGGGCATGAGTGGCGTCGGCAATCGCATAGCCCCAAGCAATACAGCGAAGACCATTACACTCCCCAATCCAAACCAAAACACCCCAATCATCGCAGGAAAATAAACATCACGAGATCTGAAATATTGACGTAGACCACCCAGGCTGGTTAATAAAAGTAAAAACATCGCAGATGTTGTATAGATTGCTACGAAAAAATGACCCCGAAGTTCATATACTTCTCCGCCAGCCCGCATCACCGGCAAACCCAATGCAAAAACAATCATAGCAACAGCAGCAAAATAAAAAATTGAAATTCCTGGATTTCGTTTACTGAGACGTTTAGATGCTTCAATAAACACCTTGTCTTCAACGATCTGTTTATTGGGGTCTTCCCACTCAGACGGATCAAATGCGACTACGGTCTCAGTATCACATCTCGTTTCGTTCGATTTTTTGGGAACTAGAAATTTCTCAGATAACGTTTTCTTTTGATACGATTTAGGCTGCGGTTGTTTTTTCGAAAATTTTTGAAAATTGCGCAAGGTGCCGGTCAAAATTCCCATATCACCAGCTGTCTCATTTTCATCTACACAACACTCATGAGTCAGTCTATTAGTTAGCCACCACACAATCATAACCACACTGGTATTTAAAATAACCGCAGCATAAGGTCCATTCATAAACCCACGAGCGATAGAACCGACATACCAGTTAGAAGTAGCTAAGGTGAACAATGCCGTCACTCCAGCCAGTCCAAAGATATATATCAATGAATCTTCTGCACCGTCCCGCGCAATAACACGATTCAATGCCACGACCCCCATCACCAAAAAAAATGCCACAATGCGGATATAAACATGTTCTACTTCGCTGAAAATGTACCGCACATCAAGTAAAAAGCTTACAACCGCCATCATCATTAAAAAGATCATCAAGGGGGTCGTACAATCGATAAAATAATCCGTGAGAGTACGATGCTGTAAATTAGGGAGATCATCACCCCCCAACTCTTTATTTAATTGATGGAAATCGGTTGATTTATTCTTGGCTTCGTGCTCATTCTTAGCCATTAGCTCAACATCGTATTCAGGCGCAACCAATACATAACTGTCGTGGGATGTATCAGATTCGTTGGGGGGATATTTCATGCAGATCCGCCTCCTCTCGAATGTGAAACGAGTGAATATTATGCTGAGCCAATAATGCAGCTGCTTCTTCGTAAGCATACTTATCATCGATAAAAAACACGGTCACTGAAAAACCCGAAAGTTTCATTTCGCCCAGCATCATAGCCAAAGATTCACTCATATATGGCACCACAGGCAACAACGTAGCATCACGCGGTAGTCCTCGGAATTCCTCAAGCAATAACTGCGTGCAATCCAATCCACGGCCGGGAATGATCCGCGCTAGATTTTCGATAATCTGTTGTGCTTGAATTAAGCTACGCTGCGTAAGCACCTGCATCGGCCGAATTCGCGAAGAAACCGATTCACCCATTATACTTTCTTCTAAATCTTCCTTGGCTTCGACCTTAGACGAAGACACTTCCCACTGCGCTTGTTCAGCCGCATCCAGCCCATTGGTGATCATACCAACCTGTTCACCCGAAGCCTGAAGTAAATATGCGATAGAAGCAGTAACCGTAATGGACAATTCTTGCCGACGATCAGCCGTTTCTGCGACAAAACTATCCCCATGAAAATCAAGAATCAACGTCCCTCCCTGCACCGAGGTCGGATCAAAAAGTTTGGTAAACAACTCCCCAGTGCGCGCCGAAGATTTCCAATGAATACGGTTTAACGGATCTCCCAGCTCATATTCACGGACCCCATTGAGTAAAGATAAATCTTCGTAAATTTTGTTGGCCGTTTTCACCGGACCTTGAGGCCGTTTTGAAGCCACATTAAACGTATCGATATACGCCACGGTGGGTAGGACAGAAACATAGTCTTGCTGCTCGCCTGTTCTAAAGCGCCGTTGCAAGCCAAACAAATCACCCGATTCCATAATCAAAGGGCCAATTCGATGGTATCCACGCTTTGGAAAGGTCAATTCATACTGAAACGTAACTTCGTGACCAGGCATCAAAATTGCCAATCGAGTGTTGGGTCCACGACGATGACACGAAGCCGGATATAAATCTTCTAGAAAAATCCACGGAATGGGCCATCCACGCAAATTGCATACCGTCACCTCAACTTTAACCGAGTCCCCTTGACATACCTTGGTACTACTCAACACACGGGAACAATCTAGTCTCGCCAACCAAGCCACAGAAGAAACATGGGACAGTATTAAAAGGAGTAAAAAGGCATAAATACTATAGGCTATGTAAGGACTGCTCACTAAAAATGCAATGCCCAGTACAATCACTGCCACTATAAACCAAAATCCGTTTTTCATCGTATAACTATAATACCCTTATATACGGTTCAATAAAAATTTTATTTAAACAGATTTCCCCCTACAAGAAAATTTGCATTACTCATTCCTAATACTGAATAGTAAAATTTAGCATCTATCGAAGAAAGAGACTGCCATGCCAGAATCTACGCCCTCACCAGAATCTTCCAAAGGAATCGTTCCATTCTTCATTTTAGCCTCCGCCCTTTCATGGCTATTCGCATTCCTTTCAACACGCCCCCCCTTAGGCCTGGAAGGATCCGGCACCGTAGCCCTCAACTATACTGCGAAATTTGGCCCCTCCTTCGCAGGCGTCATTATTGTAGAAATATACTTAGGTAAAGATGGATTAGGCAATCTTTTTACACGACTACTGTATTGACGAGTTGGCATAAAATGGTGTCTAATCGCCTTTGGTCTCCCCATAATTGCGACAGTGATCGGGACAATTCGACTCAAGATTCACCGCCCGAGCTACATTTGGCCGCATCGATCACTTTTTTAAGGTTTTTCCTCGTTCGCTTTTTTATAGGCGGTGGATTAGGCGAAGAATTGGGTTGGCGGGGATTTATGCTCCCAGCACTTCAAAAACGCTGGTGCTCCATTCAATCAAGCATACTGGTAGGTATTGGATGGGGCGTCTGGTATTGACCAACGTTCTTCATTCTCTCCGTAAAAGAAAGTGCCTTTCCAGAGATTCTAGTCCCCATGGCCTCTTCACACTGTTATGTATAGTCTATTCAATGATATTTACCTATGTTTATAACGGTAGCAGTAGTTTATTATTGTTCGTCATCATTCATGGAAGCCTCAATGCAATCGATTCAAGCATGGAGCAAGTAGTGGCGACCAATCAATGAGATTTGATTGCAGCGATCTTCCTTCTCGTCTTCATGGTTCTATTTATTCCACTACTTCGTAAACAAGATCGATTGAAAAAAATCGAGAGTTAATACCGTCAAGTTCACCGAACACTAAAGTATTTTATTAATGTCCTTGCCTACTCATTATTTGTTCGCTATAATAGGCTGTCCATTCGTCAACCATAGAAAGAACCCTATAAGCGATGCGACACAGTTCCAGCATGATAGTATCTTTAGAAGGCATAAACCGTGCTGTGTATCGTATCGCCTATGAGTTAGCCCAAAATAGCCGTTCCGGCTTGACCGTTCGATTCTTAGCCAAAAAGCTCGAATTTCCCCAAGAAGAAATTGAATATCTCATCGATGTCCACTACAAGCTTCTCTATACCGACTTAACGAAGATAAAACTCCCCTCAGAAGGCAATACCGCCATAAAACGCATTACCGACGGTTTAGAATGCCATGGTGACGTCGATGCTATCTTCCAAAAACTCAAGCAACTTTCCAGTCATGACTTCTGTCGCCTAGAAGAACAGATCGATATAGAACTAGGCTCCAAAAAAGCTGTCGGTGAATACATCATCGAAAATTACTACAAACATCCTGAATCCATAATGGAATACGTTGCTACGCATGAATTTTCAGAAATCGCCCAAGAAGTGTTTGATATCATATGGCAATCTAAAGACGGAATAATGTCTACAGCCAATATCCGCGCAGCCCATGGCGGGTCAGAATTTGAAGTAGAACAAGCTCTTTGGGAACTCTTTCGTGGGATGGCTCTCTTTGAAATGTTCCGCTACGATGCAGAAGATCGTTTAGTCCGTTCAGGAGGTTTATTAACTGAACTCCGCCATTGGCGATCACAACATTCCAAAAACCAAAAGCACGCCTCAAAATTACAAGCGTACAAAGAGTCCCCCGGCTTTGAAAAGAATCGTCACTTACAAATGACCGAACAATTATGTCAACTGGTTGCCAATGTGGCAGCAAAGCCTGTACGACTGCGCGGCGATGGCGAATTATTCAAAGAAGATCTTCGACGTCTATCCGACATTATTCCCGAAGACGAATCCCCTTCTCTTAATGCATGCCTATGGGCAGCAGAAGGAATTGGTTGGCTAGTCCGAATAGACAACGTGTTATGTGCCGGCGAATTGGAATCACTCATCAAGGTGGACCATATCGATCGTCATAAAATCTTGTATGAATGGCTAATGAATACAGGTAATGAAAAAGCCTCTAAACGCTTACTCTCAAATTTACTGGAAAACCTGGAACTTAATCGATGGTATCAAGTAGAAGAATTTATTGAGTTCGCGATTGAAAAACATGAAGAAAGTGATCCCCCTGTTCTCAAGATGAAAAACGGCGTCTATAACTACATAAGCCCTGGCGCGGCATCCAATATGGTAACCACACTGAGTCGCTCTTTGGAGGAATCATTGTTTTGGTTAGGAGTTGTGGAAAAAGCAAGTGACGGTCTCGACGACTTTGTCCGCATTACCGACTTGGGCTGGAAACTGTTAGCCAAAGAAGATCTCACTCCATTATGTACACACTATGCAAAAGCCAACCGTGAAATTATCGTTCAACCGAACTTCGACATCGTAGTACCCACCAAAGATATGGACACACTCCTCACCGTACCTTTGGATCAATTCGCTATCCGGCAATCCAGTGGTCAAGCAACTGTTTATCTACTCACTAAAGAATCCTTCACACAAGCCCTTCAAGAAGGACATGACGGCGACGCATTCATTGACTTCCTGCTCACCTACAATCGCGAAGAAACTCTTCCCCGCAATGTCATGATGACCTTAGAAGATTGGCGTGGTGCCTTACGTCGCGTTAAACTAAAAACCCTTACCGTACTTGAAGTAGATGACCCCTTAGTGATGGCAGATTTACAACACCGACGTAAATTCAAAAAATTCATTACCCCTATCGACTCCAATCGTTATATCGAATACCTGGAAGCCCCCAACGAATTGATAAAACAATTGGAAAAAGACGGGTTTATTGTCGATCACGACCCCGCTTAATTGCCTACTTTTCTAGCTTTTTCTAAAAATCCATATATAATTAATATGCAATAGAGTACTGTATGAGCCCAATTGTCGCACTTATAGAATTTTCAGAAGTAAATCCCATCGTTTTAGCCGGATTGTGTGTAGTTGCGTTATCACTTCTTTTCGACCTATTCTCCAATTATTACATCAAACGATTTCAGCACAACAAACACAAGCTACAATGGAAAGGTGTTCACGACATCTTTGATAACAAAAAGCGGTATGGTACGACATGAGGGTTCAAGATGTGGACGAAGCCTTCTTGTATATATATCCTTTTAAAAAGGCCATTAGTCCCACCTATGAAGACGGCGCATTCATCACCTGTACCCTGTGGCGTGATGAGGATGTACGGTACACATTCGATTCCAAAATCATGCGCCATGACGACATTCATGCGAAATGGCGTTTAAATCACAATACAGAGAAAATGGAACGCACCCAAGATCGTGGATATTTCCGCTTAAGCTTTCCACAATCGGTCACCCTTGGTATATTAAATGCATCCATCGACGAAGATACGAACAACATAAAAAAACGCCAATCTATCACCAAACTACGCGGTAAAATTATGAATACCTCCAATATTTCCGGCGGGCGCACCTTAATTCGAACACAGTTCATATCCACTAGTGAAGACAAATGTGATATCATCACCCGGTATTTGCTGCAAAAACAGTAAGAAACACTCCCCCACAACTAGAAAGCCTTCTCACCAAACAATGTTCAAAATTGCATGTTCCCACCTAAAAAGCTACCCCAAAGCCGTGATACTCTATTCGGCCTTAATCTTTATATATGCCACCATTAAAGTCTGCGGAGAATCGATTTACCTGCCTGACAAGAAAGATATGGATCTTGATGACTTCCCGAAACATTATCTCCTACTATCAGGCATCATTACAGCGATATATTTTGCCTTAGTGCAAGCTATTACTTTTCCTATTTTCGGTCGAGAAATTGACAAACCGCTTTGGAAGATCCCCCCTACTCTAGTCATTTTTTTCAAATTCTTTAGCTTCTGGTTTGCCCTTCACCTATTGTCATTAATGTTACGTCTACTCATCTTTCAAAGTAACCTTGTCCTCGAAGAACAATTTAATCTATACATGACGTGGTTAATGTTCACCACCACCATATTACCGTTCGGTGCAACCGTCATGTTTTATGGCGATACGAGCTGGATTGGAATTAAACAAACTCTCAGTACCATGTTTGGCCAATTCCCCTATTATCTCGGAGTATGCATCATTACATTTTTCATCTATATTTATATTCATGAAATTTACCCCTCACTACCCAATTACGCAATACCTATAATCGAACTCATCGGTGCATTAATCGACTGTATTATATTCGCCTATTGTTGGGAAGTGTGTAAAAAATACCGCGATGAGCTTGAAAACATGGACGATATAGACTTTTAACACCCCAAATTAATTAATTCAGCTGTCGATTGACTAAGAATTCCGTTATTTGCTATTATATGGGACGTTTTTATGCCGTCAGAAGAAGGTGTTATTGTGGGTAAAGCTAATATTCCAATTGTTTCTATTTCAAGAAACACCCCCTATATAGTGGATCTTACAGTAGATGAAGCCGATATTCCGTTGCAATTCGATGAGCCAGGATTTCTTCAATCAGTACATATTGAGGGTTCATTGAGTGCTATGCAACAAGATTTTCTCTATCAAGGTACTCTAACTGCTCTATTTGAAAGGACTTGTGATCGATGCCTTGCACTCACTTCGATGGAAACAAGTATAGAGGTCGGATGGCTCTTCGAATTGGGAACGCCATTGGACGCGATGGAAGAATTCGCTAAGTCGGAAGAATCAGAAGAAGAGGAAGAATTCGAGGATAGCGACGAATCTGAACAAATACATTATTATGATGGAGTAAACATCGATTTCTCTGAGGCAATTGCTGAAGAGATATCAATGGCTACCCCCACTAAAATATATTGTGCAGAAACATGTAAGGGCCTATGCCCGCAATGCGGTGTAAATTTAAACACCACAACATGCGACTGCACACCAGAACCCGAAATAGAAGAAACCAATTCAGGGTTTGCTGGGCTCAAGGAACTGTTTCCTGACTTGCCTAACAAACCTTCGGAGGAATGAACAGTGCCAGTCCCAAAACGTAAAACGGGGAAAACCAAACGCAACATGCGGCGTTCTCACCACGCGATGAAATCACCTAACCTGACCGAATGTCAAAGCTGTGGTGATCGGATCGTTCAACATCGTGTATGTCCCAAGTGCGGATACTACAATACACGTATCGTGGAAAGTGTAGACGACGAATAGTTTCGTAGTTAGCTCGTTAATTATTTTAAAACATAGCTGAATAGCCGGGGAATAGCGATGCGAATCGTAGTAGATGCCATGGGCTCAGACAATGCCCCTTACCCCGAGGTAGAGGGCGCAGTACAAGCCAGTCTGGAAGCTGATATCGAAGTGATACTAGTGGGTGATCAAGACTCACTTAGACCAGAACTCGCTAAGTACTCCCGCAAGGGTAAAATCAACATTGTGCATGCGCAAGAGCGCGTCATGATGGGCGATTCACCCATGCAGGCTATTCGCAAGAAAAAAGATTCATCTTTACTCATCGGTCTTCGCCTTTTAAAAGAGGGCGAGGCCGATGCTTTTTTGAGTGCAGGAAACACTGGCGCTGTCATGATGGGTTCCCGAGTTATTCTTGGTCCCATTAAAGGCGTATCACGTTCTGCTATCTGCCAATCATTGCCCACAATGGATGGTGGAAACGTTGTAGTACTCGATTTGGGAGCCAATGTTGACTGTACAGCCGAACAGCTTTGTCAGTTCGCAGAAATGGGCCAAGTCTATGCCCAGCTCAACCTGGGAGTTAAAGAACCCCGCGTTGGCCTCATTAACATTGGTGAAGAACAAGCTAAAGGCAATGATATCGCTAAAACGGTTCATCTTAACCTAACGGCTTCTGAGCATATCAATTTCATCGGTAATGTAGAACCCAAAGCAGTCTTCACTGGTAAAGCCGATGTGGTAGTTTGCGACGGTTTTACCGGAAACATAATCCTCAAAACGAGTGAAGCCGTGGCTGGACTTATGAAGAATATGCTGAACGAAGAGCTCAAGTCATCGTGGATCACCAAATTGGGTGCACTGCTGAGTAAAAAAGCATTTATAAGTCTCAAAAAACGCTCCGATCCCAATGAAAAAATCGGTGCATTATTATTGGGTATCAATGGTATCGTGGTTATACTGCACGGATCCTGCACCAGTAACGGCATCAAGAATGCCCTCTTAGGTGCGAAAGAAGAATTTGAAATGGGCCTAACCCAACATCTTCAACAAGGAATCGAGGAGCTACGTCGCGACGTTGAAAATCTCCCCTGCCCCACTGCTGACGAATCTTAAACCTCGAAAGGTTTTATCATGAGCGATTTTAGCGATACGGTAATATTGGTAACCGGTGGTACACGCGGCATAGGCCGTGCATGCGTAGAAGCCTTTGCACAAAAAGGGGGCACAGTTGCATTTTGTGGTCGCTCACAGGAAACAGTCGACACAGTTGCCACTGAAATCGCAGAAGCCACAAGCGCTACGGTAAAAGGCTACCAAGCAGACATTTCCAATGACACCGAAGTGGATGCATTAGTCAAAGCAGTCACCGAAGACTTGGGAGCACCAACAATCCTTGTGAACAATGCAGGAATCACAAAAGATGGGTTACTCATGCGCATGAAAAATGATGCATGGGATGAAGTTATGCAAACAAACCTAAGCAGCGCGTTCTATACCTGTCGCGCCGTTTCACGCGGAATGATGAAAGCACGGTATGGTCGCATCATCAACCTTTCATCCATCGTAGGGGTACACGGCCAAGCCGGGCAAGCCAACTATGCTGCCTCAAAAGCAGGCTTGATTGGTTTCTCTAAATCACTCGCCCAAGAATTTGCCTCACGCAATATCAGCGTCAATGTGATTACACCAGGTTACATCAATACAGACATGACTGCTGAACTGAATGAAGATGCTCTAAATGATTTTGTAGAAAAAATTCCTGCTAAGCGTGCTGGCTCTCCCGAAGAAATTGCCTCAGCTACAGTATTCTTAGCCAGCAGAGAATCAGCCTACATCACAGGACATGTACTTGCAGTAGATGGCGGACTCGGTATGTAGCACTACCTTAATGGCGGATTGTATTCAATGTTGTATTGTGAATTGTTACAGTATGGCCGGCCTCATCCACTATCTGCAAAGATATAATGGGGTCAGAAGCCTTCTAATCAATATCAATTATACCAAAATTATTTTTGATATAGGCACTCCTAATCGGTGCTCATTCACTTCATTAAACCAGCTACTCCCTGAATTATTCAACGCAGTAGAGGTTACTTCGTATACTGTAAAGTTAATATTTTCTCCTGTCAACCGCGATATTTCAGAACTGTGGCGATCCCCACTAATAAAAATAACACCGCCGGCTTTCATCTTCGTAATCAGCTTAAATAAGCATGTAAGTTCGTGAAGAAAATCCCCCTACTTTTCCCAATGATGACCATCGGGAATGGCCTGAATGCTAGTTGCAATAACACGAAGCTCAGCAGGAACCTTTAACTGGTCTTCCAATCAAGCCTACTGCTCTACACCCAAAAAAGTTGAGCATTTGTCCATATTGGGGTCGTAATGTCCATTACGACCATCCGCTTTCCGATTTTGATTGCTACGCTTTACCAAAGGATCAAGAAAATAAGGCGTGTCCAGCAAAATAGTATTTACATGCTTGCCCTCCGGACCAAACACTTTTGCATCATAAATAACCCGCGTAGTGCGCCGTACGCTATCCTTGGGCTCATCGAAAAAATCCAAAAAGATTTGCTGAGATGCGACTTTTTCTGGGTACTCAGCACCGGCATCATTTTACCCATAATCATGATCATCCCATGTGGCAAAAATAGGATACGCTTGCTTGAGTTTCTGATACCCAGGAACTGCGCCAAGTGTTGCCCATTTTTTCTTAAGTACATCCATATATCCGTATCGCCATAAATATTATCACCCGTAAAAATAAAACAATTGGGCTTCGAAGCCAAAACAGACTCACAAATAAGTTGCGGCTTATTCTCATGCATACATGATCCGAAAGGAATCCTAGAAAAGGATTTCGTGGTATTTTGTGCGGATCTCAATGATGGCTGAAGCAGGATAGTTAAGATCAGGGTACAACACAATCGCAGATACATACACTTCTTCTAAGCGCAATAGGAATTGTTGATTGAGTCAGTCTTATTGCTGGGGTTTAGTAAGTACTTTAGCACGACCCAAGAAGGCACATAAGAAAAGTAAGGCAAGCATGAGTAGCCAAGGACTCTTAATCAGGAAGACAATTGGAGTCAATACAAAACGAATCGTAGCACTAAGGACAGGGCTCTTAGCAACCGCATCCGCAACAGGAGGGCTCAATCGATAGTATGTATCCACAAACGCCGTACCCAGCGTATTGTTTAACAAATAACTATCGCGCATATCCCGCAATACATTAATTTCTTGCGCCATAGGGGTGCCATAGGCCGCTGTTGCGATGAAACACCCACCACCAGAGCCACTAGAGCCAGGGGTATGTAATGTTTCACTACCATTAAGGTTGCTGCTGGTAGCCGCAATAACAAAATCGCTCGTAAAACCATTTTGATCCATAACATTATTGTACTCAGTTGCGTTATTCGTACCATCCAAATCCAGATCACCCAAAGCGGTATACGGTTCAGTAGCTGACCGTACATCTTCAGCGAATACTTCATATACTTCCGTGACCTCATATCCTGAAAGAGCATCAGGTACACAATCGCCCCCATTGCATTCCACCGTAACATAATTTCCAACCAACATGCCCTCAGTAACTGCAATCACATTGGCTTGCATATCCGCACCAATCATCATCAAAGTAGCAATCAGTTTACGGTATTCAATGAGGATAGCTGCACCCGGCTCGATGTCAAAAATAGCCAAGTTGGCCTCATAGGCATTATTCGTTGCATCGTAAAGATCAGTAGCGGGACTTAAACAGGCCACCGCTTCGATCAACTGCAATGAAGCATGATCAGGCAAACCATCATTATCGTTATCTTGAAGGGAATCGAAAAAATCGATTATAAAGGAATCATAGAGTTCTACACTGCTATCAATGGTTTCACAAAGTGTTTGTGCATGTGTATCAGGCCCAAGAACCATCATCAACACCGCAAACACAAAAATCATTCCACATTTAAAACGAGACACAATACAACTCCTAAAAGCCCATTTATACAGATTTAATTAAAAACTATACCATACTTTATGGGCAATTTCATGAATAATTTAGACAAAAGCACTAGCGGTGCTTTTAAACTCTTTATTTAAAAAGAGTTTAATTTTAAATAAAATTAAACTATTCAGCAGGTGTTTCTTCACCTCTGCGAACTTTACCGCCTCGGCGAGTACCACGGCTCTCTTGAAACTTTTTAGCTTCTGCGCGATCGACTACCCCATCGCCATTAGCATCCATCATATCAAAGATTTCATCCGCACTAGGACGTTCACGCTCACCACGACGACTACCTTTTTTTCGCTTTCCATGCATTTCGCGATGTTTTTTAGCTTCTGAGGCGTCAATAGCACTATCCCCATTGGCATCAAGTTTATCAAATAAATGCTCAGGCATACGCTCCGGTTTTTCTGAGATTTGCAATATACCGTCTTTATTGGCGTCATGACGTTCAAGAATTTCTATAAATGGCGGTGGGCGGTGACCCTTACGGCCTTCTCCACCAAGTCCACGTCGACCTTTACCGCCATCATGCTTTACTTTATAACTATCTTCACGCGGTTTACGAGTATCCTCTTCTTCTGCAAAAGCGCCCCCCCCCATAATTAATAGGGCACAGGTTCCTGTTATCATCCAGTGTTTAATTTTCATAACCCAAACTCCTTATTCATTTTTTTTGTTGTTCTATAGGTTGTCTTTCTAACTAAATAGTGGCCCAGTCACAACAAACAGTTACAAGAAATAATTGAACAATTACAATTGGCGGATTACTGCTTCAGTAAAGGCCTTTGTGCCACCTTGACCACCAATATCCACGGTAATTTCTTCTGGGTTACGCGCCTCTAAAACTGAATC
>Ga0315321_10000303_pt1 | contig 35288 bp, 23 predicted proteins | sample M180m21515metaG_FD_203464 | JGI IMG/M metagenome (GOLD analysis project Ga0315321, IMG submission 203464) | Ammonia-oxidizing marine archaeal communities from Monterey Bay, California, United States - M1 80m 21515 | ecosystem: Environmental > Aquatic > Marine > Intertidal zone | place: USA... | reverse complement strand
CGACATGCAGAATAGCTACGCCCGTAGCATTCTGGACCACTTGCCAGGTGTGCCTAAGTTGCGGCAGCAGATCACTCAAATTCTTAGTGCGAAGACCATCAGTTTTGGGAGTGTAGCGTTACGTGGCAGAAAGTGCTTTGCCATCAAGAAGGAACCGCCCCGACAGCAACCGTTCATCGTGATGATGAACTCAGTGAATGACGTGTCTGATTCGCGGATCATTGTCGATCCTAATAAGCTTGATACCTCAGGCGCAACGTCGGTTGATTGGTACAAAGTTTCCCCCGATGCCAAGTGGTTGGCAGTATCACTGTCCAGTGGTGGTAGCGAAGTCGGTAATTTGAGTCTTTATGATATTGAAACCGGGAGGCGGGTCCCCAGCGAAAGCATTGCTTACGTGAATAGCGGAACAGCAGGCGGATCGCTTGCTTGGTTCCCAGACAGTTCTGGCTTCTTTTACACGCGGCACTTCAAGGTCAATCCTGACGATCCCAATGATCAGAATGTGTACCAGCACGTCTATCGTCATCAATTGAGGCAAGCTGTCGCTGATGATCAATATGAACTGGGCGAAGGCTTTCCGCAGATTGCTGAAATTCAGCTGGCGATGGATGAACTGACAGGGAACTTGTTGGCTACCGTGCAAAAGGGTGATGGTGGCGAGTTTGGCCACCATCTGCGTGATGCGGATGGGAAGTGGCGACAGTTCAGCCAGTTCGGCGATGGTATCAAGCAAGCTGTATTTGGCAAGCAAAGCGACTTGCTGGTGGTCACACTTCATCAGGCACCGCGAGGGAAGATTGTTCGTGTTCCTGTTGCAACTCTTGATGTCAAAAACTCTCCGGTAATGATTTCCGAAGGTAACGACACTATTGTCACCAGTGGTGTTGCTTTTTGGGGTGAGACGACCATTCTTCCAATGCAGGATCGTTTGTATGTGGTTTACCAATTGGGCGGACCCAGCGAGCTGCGGTGCTTTGATTACAACGGCCGGCCCTTGCCCGTGCCGGATCAGTTGAAAGTAGCGGCGGTGCATGGTTTGCAAGGTTTGGACGAGCAGTCTGTGCTGTTTGGAAATACGTCCTATACCGAACCGGATGCCTATTATCAGTACAACGCAGTCACGCGTAAAACCGTGAAGACTCAAATCGCGAATGTTTCAGCGACAACGTTGGATGGAGCACGCGTGATTCGCAAGTTTGCGACATCCGCTGATGGGACCAAAGTACCCCTCAATATCATTTTGCCACCCGGCGTTACTGCCGATGGATCCAATGCCTGCATCGTGTACGGGTACGGAGGATATGGTGTCAATCTGGAGCCTCGCTTCAGACCACTCAATCGTATTCTGATGGATCACAAAGTCATTTACGTTGTGACCAATCTGCGCGGCGGTGGTGAGTATGGTGAGCAATGGCATCTCGAGGGTAATCTCACGAATAAGCAGAACGTATTCGATGATTTCGCCGCGTGCGTGAAGTACCTGAACTCAAATGGTTACACCACGCCTGAGCGAACTGCGATATTGGGTGGCAGTAATGGCGGTCTGTTGATGGGAGCAGCATTGACCCAGCATCCTAATATGGTCAAGGCAGTCGTTTCACTTGTCGGTATCTACGACATGTTGCGGGTTGAACTCTCTCCTAACGGAGCCTTTAACGTCACCGAGTTTGGGACCGTCAAGCAGAAAGATCAGTTTGACGCGTTGTATGGCTATTCGCCGTATCATCATGTGCAGGATGGTGTGAAATATCCTGCGGTACTTTTCATGACGGGCGAAAACGATCCACGTGTTGATCCGATGCAGTCACGAAAAATGACTGCTCGATTGCAACAAGCGACCGCTGCTGATACGCCCATTCTGCTTCGCACCAGTGCTAATACAGGACATGGCAGTGGGAATTCCTTGACGGAACAGATTGAGCAAAGCGTAGATCTTTATGCCTTTCTATTCTGTCACCTCGAGGTCGATTGATGCCTTGAGCCCGTTTTCTTGTAGGAGCTTTTACTGACGGTGGAAATGGACCATGCAAAACCACCAACTGACGCGGAAGCACGTCCAGCGAGCGACGAAGATCGGTACTCGGGATAATCGTTCTTCGAGGTGGAAGCAAAAAACGACTTCGCAGCGTCTAAGTCCTCAGGGCTGAAAAACTTGATGTTGCCTCGGTAGAGAGATTGCACACGATCAAGATCAGCAAGTTGTGTCCATGGCACGCTGTTGCCGTGATGCCAGACGATTGCCTGTGCAACGTTTTGTGGGATTTGACCGGTGCCGAGTTGTTGACAGACCTGAGTAAGAATCGGGTCAGTTGTGAATTTTTCCAGTGGAATCATGCGATAGGCTATTCGTGGTTTCGGATCCGGCTTGCCATGTTCGAGACAAACTGTTTTGGCCTTCAGTTTGTGGACTTTGCCAGGTGCAATACGCATGATTCCTCTACCGAAGCCCTGTTGATTCCCAAAGCCCTGGCCGTTTCCGAGCCCCTGTCCATTACCCATGTCGAATCCTCCACCCACACCCTGACTTCCGCCGCCGCCAGGGTTTTGATTTTGGTTTTGATTTGGATTTTGACCGAACTGTCCGAGCACGGGTACGGCAGCAATCCCCTGAGGAAGTTTCAGCTGCAGAGGTTCATCTGACTCATTTTTGATCAAGACGTTAGCTTGTTTGGCGTTGAGGGCAATGAATTTTACCGTCACATCGCCCTGTTCAACTGCTTTGAATAAATCGATGCCCTTTTCTTCTTCTGCTAAGGCTTGCTGTGAGCCAATGAATCCAATCGCTGCGAGAAGCAGGGGAACGAGGTTTGTGGTGTGTCGCATGAGTTAATTCCTTTGACAAGTTTTGGAAGACGAGGTTGGAAACAGAAAGCAGACAGCGTGCCAAAACGGCTTTTTTTCAATGAGCACTTGATTTGTGATCGAACAAGCACTGGTGATATGAATGAGACGCGAAAATGTTGGCTCACGATTGCACACGTGTTTTGTTTTGCTACACCTCGGCAGGGATTCTCATGCCTTCTATGCAGGCAACGTGAATAATGTGGGGGTATCGGGTAAAATCTGGGTTCGCGAAGCGGCATTCCACGTCCGTGTGCTGTAGATTTCGAACCGCTTCACCCATCCCAGCAATGGGAGTCGTTTCTGAAACCATTTGTGCAAGTGAAAAAACATGCAGATTCGTGTTGCAAAACTCATTGTTCTGGGATGTTCTCTAGGATCTCTTCTGGGCGTTTCTTCGCAGTCAGTCGTGTTTAGTCAGCAGACCGTCGATGTTGCGAAGGCGATTGATCAATACGCTGTTGTGGACCTGACCACTGATCTCAGCCAGTTGACAGACAAGCAGCGGCAGATGCTTCCCTTGTTGATGGAAGCTGGCAAGATCATGGACAATTGTTTTTGGTATGAAGCATACGGCCCCCGTAAGAAATTCATGGAATCACTGGAGAAGTCTCAAGTCCGAAGATTCGTGAAGATCAATTACGGTCCATGGGATCGGCTTGATGGTAATGCCCCCTTTGTTGAGGGCGTGGGCGCGAAACCATTGGGTGCTAATTATTACCCTGCCGACATGACCAAGGCAGAGTTCGAGGCGGCCGATTTGAGCGGCAAGGACAGCTTGTATACCTTTTTACGTCGTGACAAATCTGGCAAACTCAAAGTCGTTCCTTATCGCGAACAATTCAAACAGCCCATGCAGCGTGCAGCTGATCTGTTGCGTCAGGCGGCAGAACTAGCAGAGGACACCGGACTGCGCCGCTACTTGATGCTCCGTGCAGATGCTTTGTTAACGGACGACTACCAACCGAGTGATCTTGCATGGTTGGACATGCATGACAACACCATTGATGTTGTGATTGGTCCCATCGAAAACTACGAAGACAAGTTGTACGGATATAAGACAGCACACGAATGCTTTGTTTTGATCAAGGACAAGGCATGGAGTGCCCGATTGGCAAAGTATTCGAAGTTCCTGCCTGATCTGCAGGCAACCTTGCCCGTGCCTGACAAGTACAAGCAGGAAGAGCCGGGCACCGATACAGAGCTTAATGCTTATGACGTGATCTATTACGCCGGTGATTGCAATGCTGGATCAAAAACAATCGCGATCAATCTACCAAATGATGAGCAGGTTCAGTTGCAAAAAGGGACACGACGCTTGCAATTGAAAAATGCAATGCGAGCCAAATTCGACAAAATTCTAGTCCCCATTGCGGATGAGTTGATTGCGGAGGATCAACGCAAACATGTCACGTTCGATGCATTTTTCAGCAACACCATGTTTCATGAGGTGGCACATGGTCTTGGTATCAAGAATACGATTGATGGACGTGGTTCCGTGCGTACGATTTTGAAAGAGTACGCGGGAGCCATTGAGGAAGGAAAAGCTGATATTCTTGGCCTGCATATGATCAATCAACTTCACGAACGTGGAGAGCTGAAAACTCACCTGCAGGATTACTATGTGACTTTCATGGCCGGGATTTTTCGAAGCGTACGTTTTGGTGCTTCGAGTGCACACGGTAAAGCCAATATGATTCGTTTCAACTTTTTCCGTGATGAGGGGGCGTTCGAACGTCTTCCCAATGGTCGGTACCGTGTGAATGTTGATCGCTTTCGGCAGGCTACCAGGAATCTGTCATCATTGTTGTTGCAGTTGCAGGGCAATGGTGATTACGCCGGTGCGTCTGAACTGGTGAAGACGAAAGGAGTCATTGGGCCACAATTGCAAGCAGAACTCGACTTGCTGACTGAAAAAGGAATCCCTGTGGATGTGGTTTTTCGGCAAGGACCAGATGTTCTTGGGCTGAAATAGCCTGGATGTAACCAGGGTAAATCGGTGGCAACCATTTCGAATGATCGCGGACGGTCATCGTTGTCTGCCCCATCGTTTACATTCCAAGATGAGCTGAAGATCTCTTTTTGGGTTCGTGTTTTGGTGTCTTGTTTTTTCCACTCCTGGTTTGTGTCGCCAATGCTCAAAGTCGAGCCGAAGAAGACGTGAAGCTGGGTAAAGAATGCATGGAAGTGATTTTTATTGGAAAGGATCTCAGGGGGTGGGGATGGTGATCCCCGTTTGTGGTCAGGTTGTCATGGCGGGCGTGTCGTCAGGGGCCGTCAGGTTGGGTCCGACATTCAGAAGCTCTCTTGCGGGTAGATGCCAAGGTAGGGTTACCCAGAAGGAACTACCGCGTCCGAGTTCACTTTCGAAATCGACTTCGCCACCGAGGAGTTTCGCTAGTTCCTTGACGATCGATAATCCAAGTCCAGTTCCAGCGAATTCCCTGGTCAATCCCTCACCATCGAGCACTTTGCGACTTTGTCGGAACTTTTGAAAAATAATGGATTGATCCTCACCCGCAATTCCAACGCCGGTATCACTGATGAGAAGTTTGAACCGACCATTATCAACATCGCTCACGGTGACCTTGATCATGCCACCTTCTGGGGTGAACTTGATCGCATTGCTCAGCAGATTATTGAGAATCTGGCCGAGTTTGTTGGGGTCTTGACGTGCCTTTGGTAGATTTTCTGGGACATCGACAGACAGTGAAATGTTCTTATCTTCAGACAGCGACTGGATCATGTCACATTGAGCAGACACGAGACGGCCGAGTTCAAATTCGCTCGACTTCACTTCCATTTTTCCAGCTTCGACTTTTGCCAAATCGAGGATGTCATTGATCATTTCGAGAAGCAGTCGGCCACTCTTCCGAATGTTGGATGCATATCTTCGCTGCTTGTCATTTAACGAATCGATGCCCTGTAAAACTTCCGAAAATCCAATGATGCTGTTGAGTGGAGTCCGTAGTTCGTGGCTCATGTTTGCAAGAAAGTCACTTTTTAACCGATTGGCTTCGTAGAGTTGCAGGTTCAGCTGCGCGAGTTGGTCGACACGTGTGTCGAGTTCCGTGTTGACTTCCTGGATTTGATCCTGAGTTTCGGTAAGGTGACGCAGCATGCGATTGAAAGCATCTGCTAATTCACGGAACTCGTCTTCTGTTTCAATCGTTGCCCTCTGGTTGGTGTCTCCATGAGTAATGGCATCACTCACGTCTCGTAGGTGGTACATCGGATACAGGACCAGATGACGCACAATCGTGTGCAGTACAAACAGTGTGACGGCGACAATCAGCATTCCCAACGCGACGACGATGGCTCGAATGAACGTCGTCGACTCCCTCGTGCTCTCGTAGGGCATGGTCACTTTATGGACACGAAACGGAATCTGAGATGCGCGTGTTTCGGGAGGCGCGTTGGGGTCAAATGTCGTTTCGCTGCCCTTGGCCATATGACATAGTTGGCAACTTTGCTTGAAAAAGACAGGTATGTAGTAAACGCAATTTCCGTCGTCTGTTTCATACTCGTCGAATAGTGGTTGTTCCAGATTCGGTGTGATCTGGCTCAGTGCTTCATTCTCCGCAAACTCAATCGGTTCGGTGAGGTCAGGCCGTTGTTCACGTAGGGAGTTCGCGTAGAACGTTACTGAATCGCGTCTCAGTTGCTCCAGAATAGCAGCTTCGATTGGATCATCAGGTGTTTCCCGATTTGGCAGTTTGGAGTACTGCCGTGAATCACTGAGTGATAGGAATTCATGCTTGCTTTTTGATGCTTGCTCACCTTCGTCCTCATCAAAGCTGTCACCCGTAACATTGGCACCAATGATGACCTTTCGCAGGTCGCTGAGAACGGTTTCCGGATCAACCTGTTCAAGGTCTGGATCAGATCCCACAGTCACCGTTTCACGCTGATTCTTGGACCACACTGCATCATCATGAAGTAGCAGAAGTTGAATGGCGGCAAAGTCTTTTGCGCGTTGTCGGGTCGTATTGAGAACCAGTTCACGTCCCAGTTTCTCGACCACAGCAAAAGCGCCAAGCATCAGGACCATCAACGCTGAACCAAAAAAGAGCAGACATTTCCGCTCCAGACTCATCGATGCAAAAAGGCCTTTCAGCAGCCGAGTCATGATTTAGTGGTTATCCGATCGAGGGTACGAAAGTCCGCATTCAGTTGAGCTGGACACAAGAGTGTGACGGAATTTGTGTTTCGATGGCACCCGAATTTGTCCCCGCTGAGAAGCTCTACGGTTAAACCCCATTTTAGCTGGTTTTTGAGCCGATGTACGGGTTTTTGCGTTCTGTTGGTGCATTCGTTGGATTCCATGGGGCGGGCTGTGATTTGCCGTATCGCGGGTTGGGGGGCCTGTAACGTGGCACTTCGGGCAATGAAATTGCTCGTGACTTGACGATGTTGACACAATGGAGCAGGAAACGATGCATTCCAATGTGTGGATGCCTATCCATCAGACCTCGCGAAATACGATTTGAATGGAAGAGAAAAAAGTACGTTTGATGCACTATGACCCGCGCTGGCCGCAGGAATTTCAGCAAACAAAAAGCAGTATCCTGCAAAGTTGTGCTGGTTGGGTTACCGCCGTTGAACATGTGGGTAGTACCGCGATCTCGGGGCTGATTGCCCGTCCCACCATTGATGTGCTTGCTGCTGTTGAAAATGAAGCTGGCTTGGCGACGGCAGCCCAGTTGATTGAAGGGCTGAATTTCAAAATCAATGACTCACCGGACTGGTCCACCGAACCAATCGTCCTTGGGAAACCTCGTCATCTATCAAGTGCGCAACCGGATCCAACACACTGTGTTTGGCTTGTGATTTACGGATCGGATTGCTGGCTGAGGATGATCCGCATGCGGGATTGGTTAAGGGATCAGAAGGAAACGGCGATCCGTTTTGAGGAAGCCAAAGTCGCACGTTGGCGAAGCGGTGAGGGTGAACTATTGGCTTATGAGTCGGATAAAGCACTCTTCTTCGCTCATTTGGAGGATCAGATGGAAGCGTCTCGGCGATCGGGCGACAGTCTGTGATAAGGATTTGCAGCGAGAGTGATCACCGACCCGCAGTTGGGCGGCCTTCGCCGAAGGGCGCCTTTTCAGCTATTGGCGTAACTTCCGATGTTTCGTGGTGATGTGAGTACTTTCGCCGTCTGTCATGGTGCGTTGGGGTCGGTCGGCTGAGTATACTGGGGACTGCACTCCTCCTCTGATCTACCTTCTTGACCCTCTGAATCGCGATTCTTTTCCATGCCTCGGAGCCGACTTGGACCACTCGCGATAGAAACGAAACTGGGTGACCATCCGTCGCAAAGTTCGGTATGGCGAGCGATTCATGTTCAGCTCAAGCGAGCAGTCGCCGTCAAAGTATTTTCCGCGCCTTTCGGTGGTACGCCGGAGGCCCGTTCAGCATTTGCGGCAGAATGGGACGTGCTAAAACAAATTCAACATCCTGCCGTTGTCCGCTGTTACGGTGGTGGTTTTGAGGAAACAGACGCCTACTTGGCTCATGAGCTCATCGAGGGGCCTACCTTGGCCAGCGAGTTGGAACGCCGCTCGCGTCTTTCGTGGGAATCCGTTTTGGATCTCGCTGAAGCGTTGACAGGTGCGTTGGAGTCATTGCACCAAAAAGAAATCGTGTATGGAGTACTGCAGCCAGAAAAGGTGCTGTTTGCAGGTTTAAGTCCTGTCTTGATTGATGTTCGTGTTGACAGAGCGAACTCGTTGTACCGTACCAATCGTGCGGTAACGCCACACGAAATGACGTTTTGGTCACCTGAGCTGGCTGGAAATGCTAACGCGTTTTCGGTTCACAGTGACTTGTATTCATTGGGTGCGACTCTGTACACAGCCCTGACTGGTCGGGCTGTCGTTTCAGGGAACTCGGTCGAAGAAGTGCGAGGGAACATTCTTTACGAAAAACCTGAGAGCCCTGCTTCGATTGTCATGGAATGCCCCGTCTGGCTCGACAAGCTGATCATGCAGATGCTCGAGAAAGATCCCAACGATCGACCACATGGTGCTGCTGCGGTAACACTTGCTTTGAAAGAAGTGCGGCGTCGGTCAATGTCACGTGCCGGAGTCGCTGAACACGTTTCGCACGGGTTCAGTCCGCTCAATGTCACCGACCAAAAAGAAAGAGATGAAGCCCGTATTCTACTGGGACACGGTGCATTGGAGGTTGATGAGGACGAAACCGTCGCCAAGCCGGAGTGGTACGATCGAGCGATCATTCTTGTTCTTGGGTTGATCGTTATTGCCTCGATGATCACCTACACGCTTTGGCCATTGAATGAAAATCAAATGAAAAGTCGGGCAGAGGAGTTGCTGGCGCGTGAAAATCGAAATGATTTGAATCAGGCCAAGGTCAGTTTCCTCGTTCCCATGCTAGAGAAGTATCCTGACGGAGAGCACGTTGAATGGGTCAATGAGCAACTGGACCGTGTGGAGATGCTTCAGGCTGAGCACGTTTTGGAAGTCAAGTTAAAGATCAATCGACCGTTATCCAATGAGGGCGAGCGACTTTACGCCGAAGCCTACGAGTTTGAAAAGTTTGGTGACGTGGCCACCGCACTGGATCGCTATCGCAGCATGGAGACGCTGCTAGCTGATGACGACACCTACAAACCATTCGTGAATCTGGCACGGAGACAGATCGCAAGCATTGAGGAGAATGGCGTGGAACAGGGTGAAGCTGCACGAATCATTCAGGGCAAGCTTGATCAGGCGGATGAATCGCTCCAGAATGGAAACATCATCGCAGCCCGGAAAATTTGGTACAGCATCATCGATCTTTACGGTAACAACGGCAATGTTGCACCACTTGTTTCAAAGGCACAGAAACTGATTGCCGACAACGGTATCCAAGAACAGGAGCCCTCCGAGTGAGCCAGCATGACGATTCAGCTTCGCCCATTGAGGCGCAATTAGTGGCTCCCCCAAGTGCTGTTGCCGAGACGGATGCTTCCACTTTGTCAAATGCACAAGGTTCGGTTGGTAATGCACCCTCAGGGTATGGTGGTGCTGAAAAGCTGATTCAGAGCAAACTTGCGGTGTTGGCGTGCCTGTTTCTTGTGACAGGTTTTTTGGGGTTACCGTTGCTGTGGATGAATCGAAGATTCAGTACAGCAGAGCGTTTCCTGTGGGCGATTGTCGTAACAATCTATACGCTCGCTTTGATCGGGCTTGTCGGAGCCATTGTGCTCTGGTGCTACAAACAGATTGTGGGATGATCGATCACTTTGGGGTACGACAACCAGGCCATAGCGTCCCCTGCAAGCACTAATTGAGTTTTGTTTTCCAGCGATCAATCTGAAGTCGGACTTGATCCGGTGCTGTTGATCCATAACTGACAAACGCAGCCACCGAGTTTTTGCAGCCGAGAGATTCAAAAACGGTTGCGTCAATTTCAGGCGCGTGGCTTTGCAGTCGTTCCAGTGGCAGTTCGGCCAGTGCAACATCTCGCTGCATTGCTTCACCAACAATTGCGCCAACAAGGTGATGGGCGCGTCTTTGTGGAACACCTTTGTCAATCATCCATTCCATCAATGTCGTCGCATCCAGATAGCCGCGTTCCAGTCGACTCTCGATTGATTCACGCTGCAGTTGACTTCCTGACACGATCGGCGCGGCCAATTCAAGCATCGCCAGGACGGTGTCGAATGAGTCAAACAAAGGTGGTTTGTCTTCCTGCAGATCGCGGTTGTACGCCAACGGCAGATTCTTCACCAACAGCATCAGGGTTTGCAGGTTGCCCATGACCCGTGCTGACTTGCCCCGAGTCAGTTCGAGTGTATCGGGATTGACTTTCTGAGGCATGATGCTGCTGCCGGTACAGAACTGTTGCGGGATCTTGATGAAGTTGTATTCCACCGTGCTCCATAAAATCCATTCCTCAGCCCAGCCGCTCAGATGGGAGGCAATGGTCGCCAATACAAATGCACTTTCCAACATGAAGTCGCGATCGCTGCTGGTATCAAGGCTGTTTGCCGTGACACCTTCAAAGTCGAGTTGGCGGGCTGTCCGCTCTCGGTCAATCGGAAGTGTTGTTCCTGCTACCGCGGCAATACCAAGACTGCATTGATTGACCCTGCGGCGACAATCAGCGATTCGCTCACGATCTCGTTGAAATTTTTCGATGTACGCGAGCCAGTAGTGGGAGGCCAGCACAGGTTGAGCCCGCTGCAAATGCGTGTATGCGGGGAGAATGATATCGAAATCGTCATCACATCGACTTAAAAATGCACGCTGCAATATTTCTAGCCGAGCATCGATGCCGTCGAGTGCCTCGCGAACCCACATACGGATATCGGTGCTGACCTGGTCATTCCTACTCCGAGCTGTATGTAATTTCCGCCCCACATCACCGATCCGGTCAATCAAGGCTTGCTCGACATGCATGTGGATATCTTCGAGCTCAAACCGAAACGGGAGCTGGCCATTGTCAATTTCCGATTGAATTTCCACCAAAGTGTCGCGAATGAGCGAAAATTCTTCCTCTGTCAATAAACCGACACTGCAAAGCATCTCGGCATGCGCGATCGAACCACGAATATCCTGCCGATACAAGCGACTGTCGAAACTGATGCTCTCAGCAAAGGCTTCAAGCCGTTCATCGGTGCTGGCTTGGAAAACACCGCTTCGGGAGGGGCTTTTCACGGATCGATTGTCCCAATTGCTTCGGATTCTTAATAATGCACGGGCTCGTGCGTTCAATCAGGTGCCCATTATCCCAGACACGCAGAGAATGACGACCCCGCTCATCGAGAAACCTGAGAACACTCGGTACGCAGGATTTTCCATGAAACGTGGTCGTGATCAGATTTTGGCGTGGAGTCATGTGAAGGCTCTGGACAGAAGTTAGCGTCTGATCAGGTCCATTGACGTTTAAGCCACGCTTCCATGGTCTGATGGAAGTGAGGCGGGAAGGTGGTTGCTGGTTCACAACTGGCAGTTTCGGGTACTGGAGTTTTTGCAACATTTTCTGCAACAATGACCCGTGCAGCGAAAAAAGCAGTATCAGTGATGCTTGCCAGCGGACCACTGACGTCTTTGAGCTTGGGACGGGATATAACAAGGTTGAATGGACGTGTTGGATTTTTCAGAAACCCGTCTTCAGAAACCAGTTCACTGAAGCCCTTTCCAACACTGCCGCCCGGGCGATCACCCTTAAATTGTAAATCGATATGCGAATTCTCTCTCAACGATCCCGCGGCCAATTCGAGCGGCTTTCACTCAGCCGTTTTTCCCTTGCCACCGTTTTACTGTCATGTGCGATGTGCGCGAGAGCGCAGGATGTTTTTATTACAGCAGCAGTTGGCGAGCCGTTTGGAGCGGCGACAATTGAGATGCCTCTCGACGGCGCCATGTTCGGTCGTACTTTTCCTGCACTCAGGGTCAGTGGTGGGGATGGGCGTGTCTTGTACCCTGTCTCGAACGATTTGGTCACGACTGGACGACCTTCTGATCGACCCGTACCTCAGGCTGGTGGAGGTCGACTCTTGAATCGGGTGGGCAGTTTAATACGCGAGCTTGCCAGTGGTGACGAGCAATTGAACCAGACAGTGGCTCGCCGGGTATCCTTTCTGTTTACAGGTTCCGAGCCGCTAGCGGTTACTGTCACCGATGAGCGAGGTGTGATTGGTAATTATTCTGTTGTTCCAATACAGGATCAAGCTGTCCATGCGAGTGTCCTCAAGACATGGTGGACGGGTTACACAAATGCGGCACAAGCACTTGTTGCGGCGTCCGAGCAACCCGCTGCGGTGCAACTGTATCTGATTGCAATGTTAGCCAGACGCACAGATTTACCTCTGCCAGGATGGTACAACGAGTCAAGGCAGGAAGAAGACCAATTATTGAGCACGTTGAAATTGATTGGCGGTGCTGCTGGTGTTGGAGAGTCGATGTTTGCAGAGGCTGCGGTTTCAGCAAGGCCACCACAATTGGCGACTGAGCCTCTTCCTGCACCGCCACGTTGGATTCCTGAAATTGTTCCCCCTGATGTTAAGACGGCGGTTGTTGAGCCCATTGCCACCAAGGTTCCGCCTGACTGTTTCTACATTCGGTATGGTTCTTTCCAGAACTATTTGTGGTTTCAGGATTTGACCGATGAGCATGGTGGTGACATCACGCGAATGATCACGTTGAGAGGTCTTGTGAATGATAGTGCTGAGCGACTTGAAACGCAGCTGAATATGAAAATGACACAGTTGTCCCGCATGTTGGGCGGTACTGTGATCGAGGATCAGGCGCTGATTGGAAGAGATCTCTTTTTGACCGATGGTGCAAGTATGGGGGTGTTGATCAAATCCAGAAATGCATTCCTGCTTACCACTTCGATCAAAAATGATCGCACTAAGCTTGCACGGGACGATACCACGGTCACGTTGGAAAATTTCCAAATTGACGACCGGCAAGTCAGTTTGCTCAGCACCGCAGACAACCGCATTCGCTCATTTCTTACGCAGGATGATAACTACATCTTTGTCAGTAACAGTCGCACGCTGACTGAGCAATTCATCGAGGTTGCTAAATCAGGGAAATCGCTTGCTGCGACCCCTGAATTCATGCTTGCCAGAAAGTTGATGCCACTTGAGCGTGAGGACACCATCTTTGCCTATTTTTCTCCTGCAATGCTTCGCGGTTTGGTCTCACCAGAGTATCTGATCGAGTTACGTCGTCGGATGTTTGCCAAGGCAGATATTTCTCTCGTCCAGCTGGCCAGAATGGCGGGTGGGATGGAAGCAAAATTGCCACCGAGCGACTTGGGCATCGATCAGTTGGTTGCCACGGGAATGCTGCCACCTAATTTTGGTGTTCGGTCAGATGGCAGTGGCGTGTTTGAACTGAATAACACCGCACTGGATACAAAACGCGGTGCCCGAGGCAGTTTTCTTCCGATCGCTGATGCTGAAATCAAATCAGTGACTCCTGAGGAGTTTGCTTGGTACAGTCGGATAGCAAATGAATACACCAACCGATTTGCCACCATGGATCCCATCATGGTGGGAATTCACCGTGATAATCGAGATCCTGGTTCGAAGCGTGAGCAGTTGACGATACATGCCGAGGTCGCGCCATTTGATCCGGGTAAGTACGGCAAATATGCTCAGCAACTCGGTCCTCCTACGCAGGTTGCAATGCAGTTCGCGCCCAACGACATCATTTCACTGCAAGCACATGTTGCTTCGCAGCAACTTGGCCCACCCACTCATTTATTTGTGGCGATCAAGGATACGGTGCCTCCCACGCCTGAACAGTTTGAGGGCATCATCAACGCCTATCTTTCCTTGCGTCAATTGCCGGGGTACCTCGGTGCGTGGCCACAGCCAAGTGCACTGGATCGTCTGCCTCTGGGTTTAGGGCGTGGGCAGCCCGTGGGCCCCGGTATGAGTCGTCTTTTGGGTGGGCTGTATCGTTTTACAGATGGCCAGTTCAGCATCCTCTCATTTCAGCCAGAGGTGATCACTCAGAGTTTGCCGTTTTTGGCTGCCACTGATGCTCCAAATCCAGCGCAGATTCGTGCCAATATAGGTGATTTGAATGGCAGTCAGTTGGAAAGCTGGGTGAATGGACAACTGTACGCGAGAGCCCGCACCAGCAGTGTTGCCACGGCACAGTTCCTTGATTCAATCACTCGCCAGTTTCAGGTGACACCAGACGAGGTGGAGTTAACCGTTAAGAGCATTCTCGGCGCTGATGTGCAGTGTAGCCTCGGCGGGCAGTACGAGTGGTCAGAGCAGCGAGGGCAATGGCAAAGCACTGCATGGAATGGGCCCGTAGCGAGTCCGACAGCGCCTGCAAATTACATCGCTCCGGCAATGAAGTGGTTTCGTGGTGCTAACGTCTCTGTTACTCAGTTTGACGATCGAGTGATTGCAGATGCGATCATCAATCTGGCGCGTGATTGAGCGTTCGCATTACGCATAGCGTTCAATGCATTCCCGTTCTGTTTGCGATGGCGTCTGCAAGTAAAGGATCAGGGCCAAGGTAGCCAGAAGTTAGCCACTGTAGGGATGAGTGCCTGTCTGCAGCTGCTTTTGTTTGATTCAAAATCGCCTGATTTAATCTTCCTTCAAAGAGCAAGTGTGGCTGGACCACCACAGTGTCAAATCGGCCACTGGCAGCTACTGCTTCAAGTGTGTCTGGTAAGCGTGGTTCTGTCATCGCATAGAACGTTGTGATTACTTCAGCCACAAACGATCTACGACCGATGATCTCGCTGAGAACCAGCATGTCGGCTTTGGCACAGGGATCGTGACTGCCACGACCCACCATGATGACTGCTGTACGTTCGGGTGCATGTTGACAGGAAGCCAGCGCTGTATCCAATCGCTGTTTCGCGAGATTGATGATCGCTGAATGTCGAGACAGCGGTCGCGATTGATCAAACGTTACGTGTGGGTTGCCAGCTTGGCATTCCGTCAGGATGTCAGGGATATCCTGTTTGGCATGGCCGGCTGCAAACAACAACAAGGGTGCTACATGGATATGAGTTACTCCTTGGGACAACAGTTCATCCCATGCCTCTGGAATGGACGGGCTTTGGAATTCCAGCAAGCCAGCGGTAACTGGCGCAGGGGCAACGAAGTCGCGTAAGTGTTTTTGCAGCTCAAAAAATTGCCGGGTACCATCGGCGTTTCGTGTTCCATGTCCAACCAGCAAAATACCGGCTTTGTCCATTGGGTGTATCCCATGAGTTGAATGGGTGGGGCTGAGTTGAATCGGTGGAGCTATGAAAGTCTGCTGTGACAATTCACTTGACGACAGCAGAGTTTGGAAATCCTTCCTCAACCAAGGAGGACAATGCCTCATTCAGATTGAATCCATTGTCATAGTTCACGATCACCTGGCGATTATCCAGTACGCCCTCTTCTTCCTGAGTTGCTAATTCAACCGACTGAACATGATCATTGCCTTCCAGGGTTGTCTTCACCCGAGGAAAGCAGGCCATTTCACATTGCATGGTGGGTACCGCAATTGTCAATCTGCCAGATTCCGTCATTAAGGCAGCAGGGGCAGGTGTTGTTTCAGGGCGACTGCTGGATGGCTCACTTTGATTCGGATAGGACACAATGCCAATCATGATTCCGATGGCAGCTAAAACAGCAATAAAGTAAGCGAATCCTCGCATCGTGTGGTCTCTTTCAGGAAGGGTCGGTTATGTTTTCACCAGCATCACCAAAAGTATCACATGGAGGCAAGATGCAAAACGGGAATCTTCTTTGCTCTCAGACGCAGTGGCGGCTTGGGTACCACTTCAGGTTGGGGAAATGATGTTCCGGCAGAATCGGGCTATCTGCGGAACGTTTATTTTGTTCCAGCTGATCGACAAGAAACTTGGATAGTGGTTACGGTAATGAACAAGGGATTGGCCGCGGCCAATCCCTTGTTGTGACTTAAAAGGTGTTTGAGAACTATCAGGAGTTTGTTTTCACATCGGCTGAATCAGCGACGTTCACCCAAACGTGCACGTGAGGTGCACCGCGATAGTGCCATACGAAGGATGGTCCTTCCAGTCGCCAGTTATCCCAAACCTTGTCCTTGCCCAGATCTTTGTCGGTGTAGAACGAGAGAGTACAGGCATCGAGGCCACCCTGTTTGGCGAGGCACTGCATTGCCTCTTGCTGATCGCTGGTGCGATACATTTCGGTAAGCGTACCGAGCACTTTCTGCAAATGCTCTTTTTGATCAGAGCTCATGTCGGTGACAGGAAGGCCTGTCATGCCGCCTTCCGTACCTCGGAAGGCAACGGATTGTTCTCTTGGTGTCTTGGCGACTTGTGCCTGTTTTTGTTGCTGGCCTCCGAGCATTTGATAGAGTTTATTGGCTTCGACTGCCTGACCCCAGAAGACATTGTCAGTGTGTTTCGGATTCTCATTGAACTCAGGTGCATGACCGTAGAAAATTGGTCCACCAAAAGCGACGTGATCTGCTGAATTTCCATCACACCTCAAGGTCATGTGTCGACCTGTCAGAACGAGTTCGAATTTACCTTCGCCCGGTTTGCCAAAGATGGCAATTGACTGTTCATTGCCGAATCCACCTGCATCGTCTTCCAGTTGCTGGTAATAACGCTCGTGCCATGCTGGGTGGACGATGGACTCAAATACCTTCGTGACCAACTCACGTTGCTCATCAGTGTAGAAATCATCATTGATTTCCGGCTTGGTGATATTCCAGTTGTTGGCGACGAAGGTTCTCAATAATCCTCGTTTTTCGTCTTGGTGATTCCAGTCAAAGCAGATCGATTTTTTCTGCTGATCGCTGAGCGTCGAGTACAGCGTACCCACGACCGACTCAGCACTTGCAGCCGTGTCGGCTGCGGAAACCTGCAAACCAGAGGTGAGAACTGAGCCAGTAGCGATTGCCGCTGCAGCGGTGGATTCAAGAAAGACACGTCGATTGATGGAATGGGGGTCACGCATCGTGGCGGCTACCTCAGGGCTGGAATGATTAATGGAAGGACGCACTCATTGTACGCATGATTTGTCAGGTTTTCACCCTGCAAACGTTTGAAATAAGGAGGACGCTTTTTCCAAGCTGGATGACCCAATGGTCTTGAAAGCTCTTATGGTTCTTACGGAGCAAGTGAACGCCTAGTTTGCCGATTTACTGCGGTAATGACGGGCAAGTACCAGCATGCTGATCAACCACATGCTACCCATCAATAGTGGCGAGACGGGTGGGGCAAAAGCACAGGCCGCGGCAACCGCGAGAAACCCCAAGCCCAAGGGGGCAGCGCCACCCCAGATGTGGCCTGACATGGCGATAAATGCGAAACCGCTCAGTGCCGCTGCCGTCTGAAATACATTGTCCTGTTCGTTACCACTGGCAATGGTGATCAAATTGAGTACGGCGAGTGTGACGAGATATGCAATCCAGATCGACCAGACGGGACGCTCTGCCACGCTGCTGGGCAGCATTGCACCGTTGCGCGCCCGGTATATGACGAAGAAAATAGCGCACATCATCAGGCCCCGTACGGGCCAGTAGGCAAGCCAGTTGTTCGGTGTATCGGATAACCACTGCAATCCGTACATCAGCAGATGGGCAATGAAAACAATGAAACCGATATTCTCCAATGCCCGATCCCAGTTCTTGAAATAAGTCTGGTGCTGATCTCGCCGAAATTCACGTGCCATACGATCTAGCAAACCGCTACTCCCCGCCTCGATTGGCTCACCGGAAAGATAACGTTCAAGATCAAGTGCGATGTCTTCTGCTGTTTCGTAACGGGCGGCCGATTCCGGCTGCATTGCTCTCAGGCAGATGTTTTCAAGGTCTGAGGGGACCTCTTTGCGTATTTGTCGTGGTGGCGGAGGTTCGTTTTCCGCGAGGCTGCGGAGAATCTGTGCAGCAGAGTCACCTTCATGGGGTGGTTGGCCCGTGAGCATCGCGTACAGAATGGCACCAAGTGAGTAGACGTCGGAGGAGGCATCGGCGTCACGGTCCCCGCTCGCTTGTTCCGGGCTCATGTAGTGCGGTGTACCTAGAACCTGGCCCGTTTGAGTCAGGATGCTGCCGCCGCGATGTGTCTTTGCTAAACCGAAGTCAGCAACCAGTGGATAGCCATCGGCATTGATTAGAATATTGTCGGGCTTTAGGTCACGGTGGACGATACCTGCCCGGTGCGCAAAGTGAACAGCATCAGCGATATCGCGCAGTAAGTTTGCTATTTGTTCGTAACCTAAATCACGTGCTTCGACGTGTGCCTGAAGCGTAGGACCATCGATGAAGGCCATCGAGAAATATTCATAGCCTCGCCATGAGCCGATATCAAAAATTGAGATGATGCCAGGATGATCAAGGCGAGCGGCTGCTTCTGCTTCTAATCGGAAACGACTGCGTTCTTCTTTGCCAGCCAGCACGCCACCGCTGATCAGCTTCAATGCGACTCTTCGGTCGAGACCTTCTTGGTGCGCCTGATAAACGACTCCCATCCCGCCTCGCGCTATTTCCCTTTCGATCTGATAGGGCCCAATCCTTGCACCTAGAAGAGAGGGAGCATCGGGAGGCGAATTCACCCCCAGCCAATGATGATTGCGGAAAAACGTCGATAGTTCGTCTGCATGCTGTGGATATGCTGCAAGATAGGTCGCTGGGTCAGGAGCGTTACCCGCATCAAGCTTTTCGAGGTATTCAGCCATGACAGTTTCAAGCACCTGCTGGTGGTCCTGAAGTATGTCCTGATGTGAATTCGTAGCCAACTCATCAGCGTTTTCTGACGGCTTTGGCATGCTGTGGTCATCTTCTGGCGTTTTCTCCATGCGTCACAGTATAAAGGCAAGCTTGTCACTAGATTGCCTTGAACTGAGTGCTTTGAGAGAATCAGTTGCGTTGCTTGATCGACCGACCCAAATTAGGCTGTTGGTAGAAAATGGCTATCCACGAGAAAGTATAAAAATGTCGTTGATCCCTATCTGGAAAAAAGTCGCTCTTGGTCTGTTTGTAACTTTTGCAGGCACTCTGATTCCATCCGAAATCTGTTTGGCGAAGGACGGAGTGAAACAACCTAATGTGGTTGTGATTTTGACAGACGATCAGGGCTGGGGAGACCTGAGCCTGCATGGAAATCCCAATCTTTCTACGCCCAATATCGACACCATGGCACGCGATGGTGCCGAGATTGATCGTTTCTATGTTTGTGCCGTTTGCTCACCCACCAGAGCTGAGTTTCTTACAGGCAGGTACCACAATCGGTCTGGCGTTTACAGCACATCGGCTGGTGGTGAACGATTCAATTCTGATGAGCAGACCATAGCCGAGGTTTTTCGAGAGGGTGGCTATGCGACCGGATGCTACGGCAAGTGGCATAGTGGAATGCAGTACCCTTACCATCCCAATGCCCGTGGTTTTGATGACTATTACGGATTTTGCAGTGGGCATTGGGGTAACTATTTCTCACCGATGCTGGAACACAACGGTCGTCTTGTGAAAGGTGATGGTTTCATTGTTGATGATTTGACCAATCGCACGATCCAATTTATCGATTCGCATCGTGACCAACCCTTCTTTGTTTACCTCGCGCTGAATACGCCGCACTCACCCATGCAGGTGCCAGATCAGTATTGGCAAAAATTTGCCGACAAGGAAATTGTGCCGGATCCTGAAGCGGCGAATGCAAAGAAAGAGAATCTGGTGCATACACGCGCTGCCTTGGCGATGTGTGAAAATATCGATGCAAACGTGGGACGATTAATTGAGCATCTTGATACGATCGGAGTCGGTGAGGACACCATCGTGATTTACTTTTCGGACAATGGACCCAACGGTGCACGTTTCAACGCCGGAATGCGCGGGCGTAAAGGTTCGACCAACGAAGGTGGATTGCGATCGCCCTGCCTGGTTCGGTATCCACGTTGCATTGCCCCCGGGACCAAGGTCAATCGGATTGCAGGTGCGATCGATTTATTGCCAACACTCGCAGATTTTGCAGGAATTAAATTTGATGCCCCCAAGCCTCTTGATGGTAAATCCATCAAGCCGTTATTGACCGGCGACGCAGACGACTGGAAATCTCGTGTGATGTTCAGCACATGGAACAAAAAGGCAACTGTTCGTGACGACCGATATCGCCTGCAAATGAATGGGGGCCTCTATGACATCGTCAATGATCCCCGCGAGAAGAGCGATTTGGCGAAAAAAAAGCCACAGGTAGTGAAAAGACTCAAGAAACAGCTCGATAGCTGGCTGGCTGAAACCTCGCTGAAGTCCAGTCGGGATACAGAGACACGACCCATCACGTTGGCTCATCCGGACGCAGAATACACCCAATTGCCTTCCCGAGATGCTCACGGCCATGGTGGTGTTCGGCGTAGCAATCGTTTTCCAAACTGCACATTCATGACGAATTGGAAAACGTCAGAGGATTCGATTACCTGGGACGTTGAGGTTTTAGATAGTGGGAAGTACGAGGTTCAGATGTACTACGCCTGCAAGCAAGACGACGTCGGATCAAACATTGAGCTTTCAATTGGGGATCAAAAAATCGAAAAAACAATTGAAGTTGCGAATGAGGCTCCGTTGATAGGGGCCGCCGAGGATCGTTTTAAACGCGTCGAGGGTTATGTGCGTGATTGGCGGCCGATGACGCTTGGCGTCGTGCAACTTGAGCCGGGTAAAACAACGCTGACGTTGCGGGCTCAGGAGGTCGCAGGCGCAGAGGTCGCTGACATGCGACTGCTGCTGTTTCGACGTCTTGGTGCGTCTGAAAAACTTGGTGTGCTCCGAAAATAGGAACATCGCTGCGCAACCAGCGTCCAAAGCTCGTTTGTAGGAAGTCCTTGGGCGTTAAACTGTGACGACTTTGCCGTTTGGCGAAGTGCGTTTGCGGATAGGAGTTCTGTGTACGGTTGGAAAAACTGTGCTGACCGGTACGAGTGTGACGATCTAACCCAACTGTCAACGTGAAGAATATTGCTCAGAAAGGACTGTTTCTTTTCTCAGCGCAAAGTGATGTCCTTGATTTGGATGTTTCTCTCAAGTTGATGGTTTGATTCGTTACGCGACCGATGAGATGCTTGTGGCCCCCTCCCTGAAGATTTTCTGTGCCGAAGGTGAAGAAACAGCTGCCCTTCGTGTTGGCCGGCGGCTGGATAAGTACAGGCTGTTGCGACGCTTAGGAGAAGGTGGCTTTGCGACGGTTTTTGCCGCGCACGATCTGATTGAGGATCGTAAGGTGGCATTGAAAATACCGGATGAGCGGTATATCAGTAATTCGCAATCGCTGGAAGATATGCAGCGTGAAGTCCGGATCATGGCGAAGTTGGATCATCCCTGCGTGCTGCCGCTGAAAGATGCCCGCTTCATCGATGGTCACTTTGTCATCGTTTTTCCGTTAGGTGAAGAAACTTTGGCCGATCGATTGAGTCGGCGTATTTCTCGGGCTGCCGCCATCGATTATGTCGTGCAAATGACCAGTGCTGTGGCATACGCTCATGAGAACAGAGTCCTGCATCGCGACATCAAGCCTGAGAATTTTATTCTGTTTCCTGAGCAATCGATTCAGTTGACTGATTTCGGTTTAGCAAGAATCGAGCGGGGGGCTCACGATGTGTCAGCCTCGGGGACACTGGGTTACATGGCTCCTGAACAGGCTATGGGGCACCCTTCCTACCGCAGTGATGTGTTTTCGCTAGGGCTAGTGATTTACCGTGCTTTGGCTGGAGAGGTTCCCGAGTACCCGTTCGAGTCCCTTCCCGCTTTTAATAAGCTTCGGCGTGGGTTGTCCAGTGATCTGGTTGCATTGATTCGTAAGGCGATTGATCCGAGTCCAAAAAAACGTTTTCGTGATGCTGTCGCAATGCGAAATGCGATGGAGAAAATACGGTTCCCGCTGAGCGATCGATCGCTCAGCCTCAAATCCGAGCCGGCCCCCAACACGCTAGCCGTCCGACGTGTTGCCTGATTCTTTCCATGACGAGACGACCTTACGGGCAACTTGATCAGCCTGCTTGATTACTGGGGCGATCCCGACGCCGTGTAAGGCGTTGCTGGTGAACGAGAGGCCAGGAATCCTGTCAATCTCTTCGTCGATGATGCGAACGCGTTCACCGTGCCCTACATGGTATTGGGGCATCGCATCATTCCATCGGACGACGCGGGTTAGTACTGGATCGCCTGTCAGTCCAATGAGCTCACTCAGCTCTTCCTGAACAATCTTCGCAAGTTCTGCATCCGATTTCTCCAGCAGCTCGGGTTGCATCGCTCCCCCCATGAAAACGCGGATCAAAACGTGATCTTCAGGCGATCGACCGCTGAATTTATGGCTCGCAAAACTTCCTGCGAGAATCCTGCGTTTTTCAGAAAGAGGAACAACAAAACCAAAGGTGTTGACGGGACGTTGAATGTCTTTGGCTGATACGGCTAACACCACGATCGCTGCCGAGGCGGATTCGATCTGAGCCAACTCGGCAGATGCCAGCGGCACCGTCGGTTCCAACAGATTGATTGCCGCCTTGGGCGGTACAGCGACCACCACATGGTCAAACTCGTGGTCTGTCCCTGACTCAGTCACGATCCATTGATCGCCATCTGGACGAATGGACTCCACGAAGCAATTCAGTTTGATCGAATCGTCAGGTAATGATTGTGCGATCCCGTTGATGAGTTCGATCATCCCGCCCCGAAATGCTCGGAATTGGCCATATCGGGCACCCGTGCTGCCGCGCTCGACTGAATCTTCGCCTTTGCGGCGTCGAACCGCCGTTGCTCGGGCAAGCGATCCATATTGTTTTTCCATTTTGGCGATGGCTTGCATGGTGGTTTGCATGCTCAACTGGGTGACATCTGCCGTGTAGATACCAGCTGACAGGGGGGCAACGATTCGGTCGAGAACCTGTTGCCCCATTCTTCGTTGCACGAATGAGGATATAGATTCGTCTGCATCGCCCTTGGCGGGTGCAATCCAGCGTTCCAGCAAGAACCGCAGCTTGCCTTGCAGACTCAGCAACGGCGTGCATAGCATGGGCCACAGTTGTGTTGCCCGCATCAGAACAAAGCCTTCGGGTATGGGCACGAGCTGACCATTTCGAACGATGCGAGCCCCGCGACCCGAGGGTTTGGGTTCGATCAGCTGATCTTCCAGTCCCAGTTCACAGCAAAAATCAATTGCCGCCGACGGTTTTTTAGAAAACATATCAGCACCGTGGTCAATCAGAAATTCACCGACCTGCTCAGTATGGATGACCCCACCCACACGAGGTCCACTCTCAAAAAGGACCAACTGAATTGACTGATCAAGACGATGCAGCTTAGCAGCGGTTGAAAGGCCAGAGAGGCCTCCGCCAATGATTGCCACGCGACGGCGCGTTGTATCGTTCAAACGATTAGAATTCCGTGTTTATTGAAAGAGCCGTTTCAGAATTCGGAAGCCTGTTGCTTCTCGCTGTCACTTCAGTAGCGGACACGATGGTGGTGCCCGCCTGGCGGAGACGTCTTGCGGCGGGAGATTCAGTTGGAACCTTGGCTTGGCTGGAATAGCTCATGGCAACGACTAAAAATTGCTTGCCCCCAATCGTTTTTCTGTTGCATCTGTTCAGCTAGCACCGGGTCCACCTGGAGCTCCAGGTGAAGGAGGTCGTCCGTTGCTGCCACCGGGTCCACCTGGTGCTCCCGGAGAGGGAGGTCGTCCGTTGCTGCTACCGGGTCCACCTGGTGCTCCTGGAGAGGGAGGTCGTCCGTTGCTACCGCCAGCTCCGGGCCCACCCGGTGCTCCGGGTGAAGGGGGGCGTCCATTGCTACCACCATATCCGCCGCCAGGTGCTCCCGGAAATGCGGCAGGGCCGCTGCCACCATAGCCACCCGACATGTCATCGCCCATGTCGTCGCCCATGTCGTCGCCCATGTCGTCTTCGTACCCTTCGTTATATCCACCGAAGCCACCATTTCCACGTCCGTTGCCTTGGTTCGACGCGACGACTGGAGTTTTGCCAAGAGCGGTGGCGAGAGTGATCAGGGCCGTTTGAATGGTCGGGGAAAACAAACCATCCATTGCTACATGGAATTGATCAGATGATTGTGAATTTGCCAGCGGGTTGAGTGCTGGGTTGAAGGCTCCCACCACGGCACCCAGTGAATCAATCATTCCGGTGGTGCCAGTGATATCGCCTTTGAGTGAATCAATATTTGCCGCCCATTCGTCAGCAATGGTTTTTGGAACCCAATAACCATCAATGGAAATGAGTTGGATATCCCGCGCAGCGCCATCTTGTTCCACACTGATGACCGCGACTCCGTCTTTTTCTGACTTGACGGTGACTTGTCGACCGATGCTCAAACCGATTCGGTCAACCAGTTGAGCCAAGTAGGGAGCAATCACTTTGTCCCGGTCGGTTAACCACTGGCCGAAACTGACTGTTTGCAGCTGATTCAAATTTGTAGCTTCTGGTGACAATCCGACTCGCATCAGATCAGCGAGTGGCAGAATCTGTTCCTCTACTGCATCGAAATCTTTCGCTGGCAAAGATTGAATGCGAGGGCTTGAGAGGAACCACGTTTGGTGATTGACGATGACGTCACCCAGTCTCTGGGTAGTACCCACCAACCCCTGCCATGAAGTTTGGTTCAGTTGAGATGCAGTCAGCTTTACCACATCGTCAACATCTTTCCGGTAGCTAGGGGGCAATGCATCGTAAACGGCTATCAGATGGCCATCGGTGATTGCATCGTCGATTTGGTTAATGAAGTCGGAGACACTGGCATTGGCTTGAGGAGGTTGGTACGCAGGCGCTGGTGAGGGAGTGGGAAGTGGTTGGGGGGCTGCCGCGGAAGCTGCCGATGCGTTTCCCTGTAATTCGGAGACGCGATCTGCTCGGGAAACCTCAAGTTGACGTGCAAGCTTTTGTGCTTGAATACGGCTTTCGCTGCGCAGGTTCTCCATTTTGACAGCGACGCGTTTGCCGCCTGCCAGCTCAAGGATCACCGAGTCACCCCACAATCCAACCATGCGAGCTTCTACCGTTCGAGTGCCCTCCAGGTCGGTCCAGAGTTCCGCTTGTGCGGCGAATATCCCGACCATGGAAAGAGCAACGACGATTGCGAGCCGCGATGCAGTTGCGACGCATCGACGCCATGGGTGTTGAAAGAAGGAGGTGCGGCTGCAGCCTTTCGATGTATCCATCGCTATTTGTGCCTTAAAATCGTCGAGAATGCCCATTTCGGCAGTGGGGCGGAGCTGATTGCGGTTCATCCGCATGAGGACTTCCGAATCCATTATATTGAGATTGCGTTCCAAATGCGGCGCCGAAAACCGAGCTTATTTTGCGGAGTTTTGAGGTTTTGAGTCGTTTGTTACGCTTGGAAGGAAATGGATTCAGCGATCAATCCTGCGGAGAGCCACATTGAGTGACATGATCGGTTCGGCACCCTTGGAAGCCGCCGAGGCAACTCAGCTTCGAGAAAAATTTTATAATGCAACGATCATTGAGCGGATCGATGCCAATGATGAATTGGCTCGTTTCAGGATTCGTCCGGATAACCCTATCCCGGAATTTGAGCCCGGGCAGTACGTTGCACTCGGAATCGGCAATTGGGAGCGGAGGTTGCCTGGTACCCAGCTTGAGGAGGTTCCGGAGAAGAAGCTCCGTAAATTAACGCGGCGGGCCTATTCGATTTCCTGCCCCATGCTGGATGCTGAAGGCCAGATCGCTCCGGTCGCCTCTTTGGACCATTTTGAGTTCTATATCACGCTGGTGCGTCAAGCGAGTTCACCTGACAACAAGCCGCCTGTGTTGACCCCGAGGCTGTTCGATTTTGCTGTTGGCGACCGGCTGGAAGTTCAGAAGAAAATCACCGGGCACTACACTCTCCGTGAGGTGGGAGTCAACGATACAGTGTTGATGCTTGGAACAGGAACCGGTGAAGCTCCTCATAATGCAATGACCGCCAAACTGCTTGCTGACGGACATCTGGGAAAAATTGTCAATGTCACCAGTGTCCGGCGCCGTGTGGATCTCGCGTATGCCGTGGAGCATGCAGAGCTGATGCGCCAGTATTCGCAGTACCGGTATTTGCCATTCACGACCAGGGATCCGGAAAACCTTGATGAGTCTCATCCTAACTTTGTGGGCAAGCAGTACCTGCAACAACTTTTTACATCAGGGCAGCTCGCGGAAGCTGCCGGTGATCCGCTTTCTGCCGAGAATACGCATGTCTTCTTGTGCGGAAATCCAGCCATGATTGGCTACGTGCCGCCTGGTGCGGATCCACCTTCCACCCCCGGAATGTTACCTCTGCTGAGGGCTGCTGGGTTTAGCGATGAGGGTGACTCGCAAGGGCCGGGTACCATTCGTTTTGAGAAGTACTGGTGAAGATTGAAAACGGAGCCTATCGGACTTTTGGATTGCCGGTTAAAAAATGCGGGTAAGACACTATTCAAAGTATTACCAGCAGAGTCTCTCTCATGGATCTCTCCAAAACCATCGCTCTGATCCTCGGTGGTGGCCGCGGCACTCGTCTCTTTCCGCTGACGAAAATCCGGGCCAAGCCAGCTGTTCCATTAGCTGCGAAATACAGACTGATCGATATTCCGATCAGCAATTGCATCAATAGTGGATTGAATCGGGCATACGTTCTCACGCAGTTCCTGTCAGAAAGCCTGCATCGACATCTACGACAAACTTACACGTTTGATCATTTCAATGGTGGTTTTGTTGAGTTGCTCGCTGCTCAACAAACCGTCAATCAGGGAACTGACTGGTATCAGGGTACTGCTGATGCTGTGCGAAAAAATCTGGTGCACTTGGAAGAAGACTGGATCGAGCATGTGCTGATTCTTTCGGGTGACCAACTGTATCGCATGGATTTTCGAGAGATGATGCGGACGCATATCGAATCCGGGGCTGATGCCACCATTGCAGGAATTCCTGTTTCTCGGAAAGACGCGTCGGCACTTGGCATCATGCAAGTTGACGATAGTGGGCAGGTTCGTGGCTTTGTCGAAAAGCCGCAGACCGACCAGGAAATCGAGAGCGTGCGAATGGAGCCCAGTTGGATCGACGCGCACGGCATTCCCAGTCGGGGTCGTGATTGTCTGGCAAGCATGGGGCTGTATATCTTCAACAAAGAAACCATGGTTGATCTGCTCAATAGCAATGATCATCAAGACTTCGGCAAAGAAGTATTTCCAGAGGCGATCAATTCCCACAAGGTCCAGGTCCACCTCTTTGATGGGTACTGGGAGGACATTGGAACGATTCGTGCCTTCTATGAGGCAAATCTGAACTTGGCGGGCAACGCGCCACCATTCGATATTCGTAACGCTGATGCGCCGATCTACAGTCGTCCCAGGTTCTTACCGCCAACCATCATGGGCGATGCCAAAATTACCGGCAGCTTGATCGCTGATGGTTGCCGTATCGGTCAAAACGTCACCATTTCAAATAGCGTGATTGGATTGCGAACGGTGGTTGGTGATAACGTTGTTATTAAAGACAGCGTTGTGATGGGTGCCGACTTTATTGACGATCCTGCGAAATTGGCCGACGACGTGCTGCCCGTCGGAATAGGTTCGGGAACCACGATTGCAGGAACGATTCTCGATAAAAATTGCAGGATTGGTTCGAACGTGCAGATCGTCAACGAGGCAGGCATTGATAACCAAGGTGAAGACGATGTGCTGCAGGTTCGTGAGGGAATCCCCATCGTCATCAAAAACGGCCAAATCGAAGACGGATTCCGGTTTTGATATTGGCTCTGCGAATATGGCAGGCAAGAGTCTACGACGCTTTCGAACTGAGCGCCATGAGACTCGTTAACCTCAAACATGATGTGGATACCATCATTGAGCGTTGTGCCAGTCGTCCTGGTCGCAGCTTGACGGTCTGAGCTGTTGATTCTGTGAAATCGAGTTCACGGTAACGCTAACAACCGTTTAGACTCTTCCAGTAGAAATTCTGCATCACTGAAAGGTTCGTAGCTGATGTCTTGCCAAAGCACTTTGCCACGATGGTCAATCAGAAAAGTGCCGTGAAGAGGCTGGTCTTCAAAGTCGTCCCAGCAGCGGAATTGCTTGAAGATGTGCTTGTCGCCATTACTCAGCAACGGAATGTTGATCTCTTCACCAAAGTTTTCCAGGCCTTCCTTGAGTTCTTTGACTGTTTCAGTACTGATCGCAACCACATCGATCCCTGCCTTTTGATATTCATCATAAAGTGGTGAAAATTCGTGGATCTGTTCGATGCAGTGCAAACAACCAAAGCCGAGATAGAAAATGATGATGCGTGGCTTGCCATCGAATTCTTCACCAGCGACCAGTTTTCCATCAGGCGCTTTCGCGCCCCATGTGGGTGCCTGATACGGTTGCCAGCGAAACGGTCCAAGTTCGTTCAATGGCGGACGATCCCCCAGGTCATCTTTTGGTGGATCTGGTAATCGCCAGTCGGTTTTTGCTCCAGCAGCTTTCGCAATGGGCGCAAGTTTGGCCAGCATGGGAGTGTTCAGGTCAGCGGCGCTTGCCGTTTTCTGCAGGGTGGAAAAGTGCTTTTTTGCCTCGTCCTTTTTTCCTTTTTTCCATAGCAGATCGATCAGCACCGCGAGCGGTCGAACTTGATTGGGGCCATCTTTGACAGCTCTTTCAGCCAGCTTGATCCCTTCATCGAGTTGCCCAATTTCTGCTTGCCATTGTGCCTGAATCAATGATGTTAAGCGTCCTTTCGGGAGTTGTTCCTTGAAAACCTTCAGGTCCTTCTTTTTGACTGCTTCTGCGGCCCGGACGCGGGCGAGGATTTGGTCAAGTTGTGTGATGTGCCGTTTTACTTCATCAAGCGTTGGGGCAGGCTTGTCTGTTTCCTCCGATTTTTCCGCGTTCTTCGGTGTTTCAGCATCCTTGGGTTGCTCTTCTGATTTGTCTTTTTCCTCTGGTTTTTTTTCTGACTCGTCTGCCTGCTTGTCCTCGAGATCCAGAACCGTTGTTTGTAAAACCAAGCTACGGCGTTGCAGTGATCGCAGGGTGCGTGAAGCTTGTTTTGCATCACCTGTCATGAATTGTGCGACTGCCAGCCAGCCAAGCCATTCTTCCTGCTGCTTGTCGTCCTTCGTGGGTGGAAGGTAATTGCCACCGGCTTCTTTAATCAATTCGTCCCAAAGTGCATACTCGGTCAATGTCTGGATCAATCGTTGGCGACCATATTTGTAGCTGCCGCGTTTGTTCCATGTGTTGTAGCGAGGGTGCTGGGGCAGCGATACCAAATTGCGGGACAGATCCAAGGCGTCCTGTACACGGCCAACATAAATCAAGTTGCGAACCAACCATTCGTTGTTATGAGCAAAGTTGTGAATCTGGTCTGGCATCAACCTTGTTCGAATCATGTGAGCATGATCGACTCTTGCCGATGCTTCTTGTTGCCACGCAGCATCGTTGTATCGTTTCAGTTTGGAATAGATGTGTCCGGGCATGTGCCACATGTGGGCAATTCCAGGGCTAGCAGGTCCGCACATTGCTGCTGATTGAACAGCATTGTCCGGGCGTGCCGAGTCCCATAAATGAATACGGTAATGATGGGCGGGGTGCATCGGATTTGCCGTGAATACTTCGCCTAGCAAAGCATTGACAGCGTAGCGGCTGGTAATCTTCACGCCGCTGCGTTCGGCCAGCCAAAGTTGAAGGGCGAGTAAGGCACGAGCTTCAATATCATCAGGGAAATCATGTAACAGTCGTTCCATGTCACTGAGGTAGCGTTCCGTCCGTTTCTTTTTTTCTTCACGTTCAGCTTCGCGATCGGGTTTTTTGTCATCTTTTTTGGGCTTGGGAATTAAACGATCCAGTGCTTCGATGTAGAGCGTTTCGCGCCGGCTTGTATTCGTTTTGCGCAACTCCATTGCTTTCTCAATGAAGCCTCGGGCACGACTGGTATTGTTGGCATTTGCCATGGTCATGCCCCAATAGGCAATGGCGAGTTCAGGGTCTTCCTTGGCTGCTTGTCGAAACGATCGTTCCGCTTCCAAATACCAAAATCCATGCAGTTGCGAGATTCCCTGCTCAATGAACTTCTGAGCAGCGGGTGTTTTTGCTGAGGTCTCAAATTTGATGGGTGACATCCCTTCAATCAGGACAGCAGCTTGGCGAGGTCCTTCATTGAAGGCCTCGCCGTGATAACTGTGGCCTGCTGCAGGGCCATCATTGCTGGACGCCGTTTCGGCTTTGGCGGGTTCAGCGGCAAAGAGCACTGGGTTTGGGGCGAAGAAAACAACCAACAGCAGAACGTTTCTTACAGACATGAGCAGAGAAGCTTCAGGTGGGAATGGAGAGGCCTATGACCCCCTCATTGTAACTTGCTTGAGAATTCTCGCTTGGTTCCCCCGCCTGTTCGGAGTGTAACAGCGCATTTGTACCGGAGAATTACTTGGAAATTCGCTGGATTGGCGTCCTTCGTGCTCAGAAGAGGCAGGCGAGTACTCCTTTACTCCCCTGCCTGTTTAACATTTGTGACGTTCTTGCCAATGATTTGCGTCAGTTCGCTTCGGTTCAGAAGCGATGCTGCACAATCCTGACTGCCCCCGTGAGCGGAATCCCAAACTCGCCTGCATAGGCCTCGGCGGTCGCTCTTTCAGGAAAAAGGGTCGCGTACTCCGCCGCGCACCACTGACCAGTACCGATTTGCAGGAATCTCGGGATCAGGGTGAAACGTTGCTCGGTTGCTGGCAGTTTCCATTCAATCAGCCATCCTGCAATTGGGCGGCCAAGATGACCAGTTTCAGCCTGCTGTTCATCCCACCTCTCTTCGTCGAACTCGTACATCGTGTACCTCACTCTGTAATCACTTGGAAATTTGATGACATTTCAAGGATGACACGATGTTGTGACACGTTTGGTCACGGATTCAATTTTTGGTAGCCGAAGCACGATTTGTTACAATTCGGGTTCTCCGCCTGTATTCCTACCCGCAACATTCACTTTTCTCCCCCTTCCATTGAAAGACTTGTTTTCTCAATGGATCATTCTGAGGGTGGCTGATGTATCCCAACTCTCCACGCTGCCAAGTGGTACCGCTACCACAAAAACAGGTTGCATTTGTCGTTGATGGTCAAGAGAGATTGCGATGGCACGCCGCGGATGATGCTCCCAGACCATTCTTCTTTCCGCTGACCGGACCCTCGGGCTTGCCATTGACACGGATGGGGCATCCTGGTGCGCCCAATCATGATCATCACCGATCGATCTGGTTCGCTCATCACAAAGTTCTTGGGATCGATTTTTGGTCTGACACCACTGATGCGGTCATTCGACAGGAACAATGGCTCGCGTATCAGAATGGCCCAGAAGAGGCGAGTATGGCAGTGGAACTCGGCTGGTATGATGGGCATGATCCCGCCCCATTGCTGAAGCAAAAATTAGTGACAGCCATAGCGCCTGCGGATGACAATGGTGTTGTGATCGAAATCCAGACTACATTGAATTCCATGGCGGAATCCCTTGAATTGGAAAAGACCAATTTTGGTTTGCTGGCCGTCCGCGTGGCTGGATCGATTTCGGCCGTTTTCGGTGACGGTGTTTTGACTGGAAGCAATGGCTTGCGAACAGAAAAAAACCTGTTCGAAAAAGCTTCGGCTTGGATGGATTACAGTGGGTCAGTTGATACAGGAATCAATGAAGGGCTAACGTACTTTGATCACCCAGGAAATGCGACCTATCCCAGCAAATGGCATGTGCGAGATGATGGCTGGATGGGAGCATCCGTTTGCGGCGATGCCCCGGTCATGTTGTACCGAGACAGACCGACAACATGGCGTTATATGATTCACGCTCACGCTGGGCCTGCAAATATCGAACTCGCCAATCGACTTGCAGAGGACTTTGGACGTCGGCCACCCTTCATGATTCAACCCGCCAAGAAATCCCATCATAAATATCAGATAGAGAGAGCATCCAATGAGTGATTTTATCCGAAAGCAAGTATCAACAGTGGGTTCGGCCGCTGCGATCCGTAGCAATCAGCATGAGAGAGATCGCCGCTTGTTTTTGAAGTCAGGTGTGGCGTTGGCTGCTGCGGGAGCAATGACATCATCGGCTCATGCAGATGATTCCGAGAATCAAACGCAAGATTCGCCTGGTGATCGTGTTGTCATGGGCATCATGGGAGTCAATGGACGTGGCAGTGCGATCGCAAGGGGAATGATGGCAGCGGGCAATACCGAGGTTGCCTATGTCTGTGATGTTGATACACGGGCTGCTGGTCGAGTTAGTGAATTGGTAGGCGAAGTTCAAAAGAAAGAGCCTAAGGTCGTTGGTGATTTTCGCCGTATTCTTGATGACACTGGTGTCGATGTGCTCGTGGTGGCAGCGCCAAATCATTGGCACGCGCCGGCTACCATTCTGGGTTGTTCTGCTGGTAAGCATGTTTACGTTGAAAAGCCTTGCAGCCACACCCCCGAGGAAGGCGAGATGGCTGTCGCTGCAGCTCGGAAAAATAAACGTATCGTACAAATGGGAACGCAGCGCCGTTCATGGCCCGGTATCGTTGAAGCCATTCAGCGCATCCATGAGGGCGCGATCGGTAAGGTGCTTTATTCACGTACTTGGTACAACAATCGTCGGCCCTCCATTGGGGTAGGCAAACCCGTGGATATTCCGGATTGGCTGGATTGGCGTTTGTGGCAGGGACCAGCGCCTGACCGACCCTATAAAGACAACGTTGTGCACTACAACTGGCATTGGCACTGGGATTGGGGTAACGGTGAACTGGGAAACAATGGGGTGCATGGGATCGATGTGGCACGTTGGGGCTTGGAAGTCGACTACCCCAGTCGTGTTACCGCTGGTGGAGGTAAGTATCGTCATGACGATGATCAGGAAACGCCCGATACCTTGATGGTCACGATGGATTTTCCAGAAGGAAAATCCATCACATGGGAAGGCCTGAGCTGGTCACCTTTGGGAGCACACGACTCAGGGTTTGGTATCAGCTTTCATGGCTCCGAAGGTTCACTGGTGCAACAGGGAACAGGTTATGTCATGTACGACATGAAGGGAAAAGAAATAGCAACCGGGAACGGGGCCGGTGGCGATAAAGACCACTTTGCTGATTTTCTCAACGGTGTACGTACCGGGCAATTAACCAATGCTGATATCGAGATCGCTCATAAGAGTACCTTGTTGTGTCATCTTGGAAATATCGCGTATCGGACAGGGCGTGTTGTCAACACAGATCCGGCGAATGGCCATATCAAGGATAATCCCGCAGCTCAGGCGTTATGGGGACGAGAGTATGCCCCCGGATGGCAACCTACTATTTGAGCCAGTAGCCAAGACTGAGTTCATTATTCATTTTCAAGATGAGACGCATGGCTGGAGGTATCATTCCGGTTCTGCGTCACACCACTACGAACGTGATCTTGCTGAATACACGTCTGTTCCGCGTCTGATGTTTCCGACTGTGTTTGTTGCGCGACGCATTGACGTTGTCGGATTAAGTGACAGAATGCCGGGACAACACGCCACAATTCAGCGAGTATGCGGTGGTTCCAGATAACGAACGACATATCGGACTTGGATCGGCAACGGGCATTGGTGTCGGTGCGATCGTGGGTGGCGGGATCTTGGCTCTCGCTGGTGTTGCTTTTGCCACGACTGGACCAGCTGCCCTGTTGGCATTTGCTTTGAATGGACTCATTGCTTTGTTAACGGCATTGAGCCTCGGGGAGATGGCTTCGAAGTTTCCTGAATCCGGTGGCACTTACGCATTCAGTCGTAAGGTCTTATCGATCGAGGCTGCTTTTGCGGTTGGCTGGATTGTTTGGTTTGCATCGATCGTTGCTGCGATGCTATACGCGGTTGGCTTTGGATACTTTTCGGTATTACTGCTACGTGAGTGTATCGACGCGCTGGGGTATGCCGTGCCTGGGTGGGTAATCGACCAGCGGTTGGTTCCATGGATTGCAATTTTGGCTGTACTGACACTGGCACTTGGGCTGGTGTTGAAGTCTGGGGGAGGCGGCAGTTGGGCAAACGCGGGTAAGGTTCTTGTTTTCGGTATTCTGATTCTGGGTGGTTTGTGGTCGGTTGCTTGGCAACCACTATCGCAAACGCAGGCTTCACTTCAGCCATTCTTTTCGTCGGGCGCGGTGGGGTTGTTTGAAGCGATGGGATTCAGTTTCATTGCTTTGCAGGGTTTTGATTTGATTGCAGCCGTAGGCGGAGAAATCCGGAATCCTACTCGTAATATTCCCAAGGCGATGGTGTTTTCGCTCATCATTGCGCTGCTGATTTATCTGCCGTTGTTGTTTGTGATTACAACGGTTGGTGTTTCTGCCGGACAAGGTATTGCGGATGCTGCGGCTGAGAATCCAGAGGGTATCGTCGCGATTGCTGCCAGAAACTATCTCGGGCCGGTTGGATATGGATTCGTGCTCGTAGCTGCTGTGCTATCGATGTTTACGGCGCTGCAGGCGAATCTTTTTGCGGCATCGCGGATAGCGTTGGCGATGTCACGTGATCATACGTTGCCATCGGTGATGAGCCGTTTGTCACCTCGCCGGCATACCCCTGTTCATGCAATTGCGGTGACAACTGGTCTGATTTCAATTCTTGTGATTGCGTTGCCCGATGTCGCGGCGGCGGGGGCTGCCGCCAGCTTGATTTTCTTGATTACTTTTGCCATGGCTCATTGGCTGGCTGTATTGGTGAGGCGTCGCAGCGTTATTCGGCCACCTTTTCAAACCCCTTGGTACCCCGCTGTGCCCGTGATCGGGGGCTCAGCCTGCGTCGCCCTCGCTGTATTTCAGGGATTGGTAGTGCCTTCCGCTGGAACGATTGCGCTGGTTTGGCTCAGTGTTGGTGGCATCCTTTTCTTGACGCTCTTTGCTCGGCGGGCACGCTTGAAAGATGTTTCCAGTATGGCTGCCAACCCAGAGCTGCTCAGATTGCGGGGCAATTCACCCTTGGTGTTGGTGCCGATCGCCAATCCTCGCAATGCCGAAGCAATGATTTCACTCGCC
>Ga0315321_10000302_pt1 | contig 35328 bp, 43 predicted proteins | sample M180m21515metaG_FD_203464 | JGI IMG/M metagenome (GOLD analysis project Ga0315321, IMG submission 203464) | Ammonia-oxidizing marine archaeal communities from Monterey Bay, California, United States - M1 80m 21515 | ecosystem: Environmental > Aquatic > Marine > Intertidal zone | place: USA... | reverse complement strand
CCATCGAACATCGGCGCTTGCAACACCGCAAGCGCGCCGCCTAACATAACCCCCCAGACGAGGCCGAACCTCCGCTAATCTACGCCGCGAGTTGAGCCAAATGTTCTGACGACGGACAATGAAAACCTCAACCCCTCAATACTCCGGACGTAATACATAGATCTCAACGAAATGCATCTCGTCCGTCAGGATTGGTATTACTAGGAGTTATGAGGAGTCCCAACTGACAAAGCGGGGTTACCCCCGGGGGTAGGGTGTCTACCTGGGCGATTTAGCTATTTGAGCATCATGTTTAATGGGGATTAAACCGACCACGTGTTGTGAGGCCGGATTCACCTATGCAGTGGTTAAGCGAGTCGGCGGGCGATCGAGAAGCAAAACACCTCAGCAAGCAACATCCAAACGCGGCAATGAACGCGGCAATTTTCTAAATACACTATTGTCTTTAGGAACCAAAATACGCCTAGGTAATTGATTAAAATGGCGCGCCCGAGAGGATTCGAACCCCTAACCTCCTGATCCGTAGTCAGGTGCTCTATCCAGTTGAGCTACGGGCGCGGCGCAGAGAGCATTAGCCCTGTGCGAAGAGCGCGGAAGCTACTTGATTGGGTATGGGGTGGCAACTGGAAATTTGGCCGCAGGGGCGACTTTTCTAGGTGGTGCCCGATATGCCACGGGAAATTTGGCGGAAATTTGGCGGAAATAGCCGATGCGCTTGGACGAAGCGATTGTATCTGGCAGCGTTTTGCTTTTATATCCACCCCTGTATCCGCCCAATTGGGGTGGTCGATGAAACGCGCTTCAATGTCCGGGGGGATCGTTGCGCGTAATCGGGGAAATGTGGTTTGCAGCGACTTCGCGGAATGATCATCAAATGCGCATGCGTCACCAGCTTGGCGATGGGCTTGGTTGCGTGCGCCCAGCAGGGGCCATCCTATCAGCAGCCCTCCCTTTATCCGCCAGCTAGGCAGGCAGATGCGCCACAGCTACAACCGGCACCTTCTCTGGCCGCGCGCCCTGTTCAGAGCGGTGGGCCAACTGGAACCTTCGTTGGTGCCAAGGTTCTACAGCTCCGTGGTGATTTGAATACGATGCAGCGTGGGCTGTCGGCCCATGGTCAGCAGCTCCGCCAAGGGCAGGCCGCCACCGTCATCAATGCTGAGCGCTATCACCAACTGGTCGCGGGGATTAACGCCCGCCTGCAGGTCGGCACCACGCGCGGCAATCCGATTCTCACGAGCCAATTGGCCGAAGCTCAAGGCCAGCTTGCCCGGATTGATGCAGATGTCGCCCGGCTGGGGGATTTGGCTGCACGGGTTTCTACCGATTCGGCCCTTGCGGGATATCTGCTCGAATCCGTACGCGCGGCATATAATCTTTCCGGCGCAGTGGATGAAGACCATCGCCAGCTGGCGATTCTGGAGGATGAGGTCAACCGCACCGTCGTGCTGATTGATCGCCTTCTGTCCGAAATCAATACGGATGTTACGCGCCAAACCGCATATGTCGGGCGCGAGCGCCAGAACATCACGACCCTGTCGCTGGCCGTTAAAAACGGCGAATCCTATGGCGGTAATCTTGGTGTCTCAGCATTCACAGCCCCCGCAGCTGCGCCGCAGCGCCAATTCAGCGGCGCAGCATCTACGCGATCGGGTCGGCCGCTGGTCGTGATCCGGTTTGACCGGGCGACAGTGGAATATGAGCAACCGCTGTATCGCGCGATCAGCGAAGCCTTATCCCGCCGCCCATCTGCCAGCTTTGAGATTGAGGCTGCGGCCCCCGCTACCGCCGCATCGCCAATTTCAGCCCGCCGCCAAGCCGAACGCGTGACCCAGACGTTGATCAAGATGGGCGTGCCGCGCAATCGCTTGGCGCTTTCAGAACGCATCGCACCCGATGCCCGCAGCGATGAAGTCCGCATTTACGTGCGCTAGGGCTGGCCTGCGACCCACATCCAAAACGCTTTCCGGAGAGAGCCGCCATGGCGCCCCATTCATTTCCCGTGTCCTGGGAAGATCTGCATCGGGATGCCCGCGCCCTCGCTTGGCGGCTCGCGACCATGCCGAAGTTTGACCGCGTCGTCGCCATAGCACGCGGCGGCTTGGCTCCAGCAGCGATCATCGCCCGGGAGCTTGAAATTCGCTATGTGGATACGGTCTGCATCGCGTCATACGAAGACCGGGACCAAGGTAAGCTGAATGTGCTGAAGGGCATGAATGACCCGGGTGATGGTGCTGGCATTCTGGTGATCGATGACTTAGTGGATTCGGGTGAAACGGCGCGCGCTGTCAAGCAAATGCTGCCCAAGGCCCATATCGCGACGGTCTATGCAAAACCGGCGGGGCTGGACGTGGTCGACACGTATGTGACCCAAGTCAGCCAGGACACATGGATCATCTTTCCTTGGGATGAGGGCGAGCCTGTGGTTCATGCTCACGCTGCCGGTCACACAGCGCCTTAACGGGCTAGGCAGGGCACACAGCGCCCTGCCACGCGTTTAACGCTGACGGGCTGACACTTTAAGCGCCTGGATTGTCTCCTCGCCAAGCGCGCGAGCCGCCTCCAACCTTTGAAGGCCTTCAACCAATACCAGCCGTTTGCCATCATCGCGCACCATGATCGGCACTTTCTGGCCGTCTTCCATCATGCTTTCCGCGATCTGATCGACTTTGGTTTGATCAATGTCGCGCTTGCGCTTGGCTGGCACGTAGACCTCTTCGATGGCGATTTTATAAGTATCCATCAACTTCCTTCCTATTCCAGGCAGTCGCCAACAGCATGGCGGCTAACCAGGATGAACGGAAGAGATTAAACCTCCCCGAATCCAGCACCGAGGCCAATAGCCTCCAGCACTGCATCAGCGCCCTGAGGTGCCGTAATAGCGCCAGACCGAACACCCGCTTCAGCAGTTGCCACTTCGGCCTTCGCTTCAGTCGCCCCCAGCATGCCAGCCAATAACCGGTCTTGGAGCATAGCCCGCAGCCAGCCGACTTGTTGATCCTGGCGGCGACGGTCGAACTTGCCATTTGCGGTCATGATCTCACGGTGACGCTCAATCTCCGCCCAGAGTGCGTCTAGGCCAACATTCCTCAGCCCGCTGCACAGCACGACGGGTGCTGCCCAATCCGGGTCCGCCTGGGCCATGATATGCAGTGCTGCGCGATATTCCCGTTGTGCAGCCTGGGCGCGGGTGGCGTTATCACCGTCCGCTTTGTTAACCGCGATCATATCTGCAATTTCAAGCAGGCCTTTTTTGATGCCCTGCAGCTCATCGCCTGCACCGGGCAGCATCAGCGCCAGGAAGAAATCCGTCATATCAGCAACAGCAATCTCAGATTGGCCAACGCCTACGGTTTCCACCAGCACGACATCGTGGCCCGCGGCTTCCATAACCAACATTGTCTCCCGCGTAGCACGGGTGACACCGCCAAGTGTTCCAGCAGACGGGGATGGTCGGATGAAGGCCCGTGGGTCGACCGCCAGCGCTGCCATCCGCGTTTTGTCGCCAAGGATGCTGCCGTGGGTGCGCGATGATGTGGGGTCTACTGCCAGCACGGCGACACGGGAACCGCTTGCAATCAAAGTCTGGCCAAGCGCTTCAATAAATGTGCTCTTGCCCACACCCGGCACGCCGGTAATCCCAATTCGGCGCGCATTTCCTGTATGTGGCAACAAACGCTGCAGCATCGCCTGGGCTTGGCGACGGCGGGCAGGATTACGGTTCTCAACCAGCGTGATGGCACGACCAATCAATGCCCGATCGCCGGCTAGAACGCCGTCCGCCAACGCATCAGGATCCGCAGTGGAAATGGGTATTGGCATAATGCAGCCGCCAGAAACAATACAGGCTGTTCGGGACCAGCCGCTTAGGACCGGAAATGGTGGGCGCGACAGGGATTGAACCTGTGACCCCTGCCGTGTGAAGGCAGTGCTCTCCCGCTGAGCTACGCGCCCAACACATACGTGCGAAGAAGGGGGAGTTACGGCATTGGGGCCGCGCCTGTCAATGGCTTGATCAGGCGGTTTGGCGCTGGATCAGGCCGCTTTGGAAGGTGTCGCGAATTAAGGCAATGTCGTGGCGTCGCTTGAATGCGGCCCTGATATTGCGCATATCCGCTACACCTGTGTTCATCTGGAGTTATTGCGATGGCAATGCGTCAAAAATTAGCTGGCTTAATATGCACGATAGCGGCCTCCGCCGCCGTGACCCCGACGCTTGCCGAAAGCATCATGGATGGCGCGCCGGCCGCAAAACCTGAAGCTGCAGGCTCGTTTGTATATCAGGGCTATGCGGGTGGCTTGAAGGTTGGCGAAGTGGCGATGGATGTAGCCCTGCGTGACGGGCGTTATGCAGCGAAAATGCGGCTAGAGACAGCAGGCATGGTTGGATGGTTTGTCGAGTGGCGCCATGGCACGTCGGTTCAAGGTGCCACGACGCCCGACCAAGGCTCAGCCCCCCACGGCGCACCGCTAACCGTAAAAAACTACCACGCAGATTCGTACTGGAAGAAGAAAGATCGGTTTGTAAATTTCGAAGTCCGCAAAGGCGGTGTTGCAGAAGTGACAAAGGCCGCCCCGCATCCCGTTGAGGATGAACGGCGCCCAACAATAACAGACGCCCAGCGGACGGATGTCCTAGACCCGCTGAGTGCCATTATCGCCGTTGGCCGAACACTTGAGCAAACCGGCTCCTGTAAGGCGTCTTATCCAGTTTATGATGGTCGCAGGCGCTACACGCTGAAAATTGAAGACCAAGGCGTCGCCGAGTTAGAATCTAGCCGCCGCACGCCATATGAAGGTGATGCGCAACGGTGCAGATTTGTTTTCGAGCGCGTCGCAGGGTTCCGAAAGGCTTTTGCCGCCGATGATGAACCCACCAATGGTCGCGCCTATTATCGCCGCCCCGCCCCAGGCGCCCCAATGATGCCAGTGAAGATCATTGCGGAGCTGCAGCTTGGTTCTGCAGTCATCAATCTCAAGCAATATAAAGCACTGGACCCAGCAAAGGCGGAGCAAACCTTGCTGCAGCCGCCTAAAAAGCCTTAGGTCGCTTTCAGGCCAATCACTGTCCTCAAATTTGGGACTTGTTTACATTCGTCCGCCATTGTCAGCCCTGATAGTTCAATCCCAGTCTTTAGTTCTTACGGGCATTTAATGAGCGACGCGGCGGAACGGCGCCCATCACCAGGTGCTAACGCAGAAGCTGAGAAGCTGAAATTTCTCGGCATGATCAGCCATAAGCTGAAAACGCCATTAAACGCCATCCTAATTAAACGCCATCCTAGGCTTCTCCAACCTCATCGAAGTTGAAGCATTGGGGCCGCTTGGAGATACCGGTTACAAGGATTTCGCGCAGGAAATCCAAACCAGCGGCAAATCTCTGCTCAAGCTCGTGAACGAGTTAATCGCGGTCGCCCAAACAGAGGCGGGCGCAGTCGCTTTTGCAGAAAGTCACGTTGATGTAGTCAGCCTGACAGCAACGACTATGGCCAGCGTCACGTCAGAGGCAGACCGCAAAGGCATTCTTCTCCAGAATCTGATTGAAGACGGCGCCCCTGCAATCTGGGCCGATCAAAGGGCCATGGCCCAGGCGCTAGGCGCCATTTTGGATAACGCTATCAAGTTCACTGACAATCAGGGCCTGGTGACGCTGGAACACACCCTGGAAGCCAATGGCGATCTTCGCATTCAAGTCAGCGATACAGGCTGCGGTATTCAAAGTGGAAAACTGGCGCAAATCTTCGAAGCCTTCAAACAAGCCGACGAAAATCTGAACCGTAATTACGAGGGCGCGGGGCTTGGCCTGTACTTAGCACAGTCGCTGATCACCCAGCACAATGGCCGGATCGAGATTGAAACATCGCCAGGAGACGGTGCGCGCGTATCAATTATTCTACCGAGCGACCGACTGCTTGCTGCTATGGACGAAGATGATCTGACGGTTATGGATGATGGTGACGACGATACTGCCACCTGCGCAATCCTTACAGTCACCCATGCCAAACAACGTTATCAGGCATTTGCCAGCGCCAATGAATTCGTCATCGGCCGATTAAGCGCAAATGCCAAAGCCGGCGACGTTGATCTGGTCATTGACGACCGGCGCATTTCTCGCCCCCATGCGCGCTTGGTTTGGATTGACGGTCAATTCCACCTAGTGGACGAAAGTCGGCGCGGCAGCTTCATTGTGAGCGCAGATGGCGATATTGAGCATGTGACGATGAATGTCAGCGCGCCATTATCCGGTGCGGGCAAAATTATGCTTGGCGATCCGCCAGACAGCGTTGAACCCGTCACAATCGAGTATGCCATCAGCGTTCTGGACGCGGCGGCGACGTGACCGCCTACGCTGACCTGACAGAAGAAGATCCAACCGCGACTGGTCTCTCAGCGGAAGATTCCACCGAATCAGGCTCCATCGTGACCATGGCATCCGCCAAGTGGGGCGCGCTTTTGCTCGATGTCGCGACCCTAACCCGCCAAGGCGGCGGACGTCGGGCGAATAGTGATGCACCGCTGTCCAGGCCGGCTTTCGGTCTTTTCGCCGTCGCTGATGGTGTTAGCACTTTGCCCGGGACGGCTGAGACATCCCGGCGCTGCCTGGCATATTTGTCGCTCGGGCTTGAGGGTGCAGAAAACCCAACCAATGAATCCGTGGGAACCGCTATCAAAGGCATTAACGGTCGGCTCTTCGCAGAGGGCCGGGCGCAGAGGTCAGCTGTCAAAGGGGGACCTAACCCCAAGAGCACCAGCATGGGGGCCTGCACGCTTGCTGGTATGTTGCTGAAACCGGATAGCGCACTCGAATTCACCATTTTCCATGTGGGCGATGCTGAAGTCTGGATCAATCTTGATGGCGATGTAGCGCGCGTGACCGTTCCGCAGCAGGTGCAGCGGCCCTCCAAACGCGATCCCTCAAAAATGGTCACGCGCCTTGCAGCGGCCATGGGTGCCAAGCCAACAGTGACGCCCGTTGTTCAGCAATTTGATGCAAGCGGGTCTGGTGGTGCTGTCATTTGCACAGATGGGATCGCAGGCGCACCTGATCTCGCGGCAGATCCATGGTTTTCTTCAGCAACGTCGAATGATGTTTTTGAAGATAGGCTCCTGTCCTACATTCAGGACGGCCAGATGGATGACGCATCTCTCGTCGCCCTTTGTTGGCGACCCGCTACAGCGTAACCATTCCCATTTTCTGATCTACGCCGCAGAATAGAGTCCAGAACCCGACATACCGGGAAAGGGGCTTATGAAAATAGACGACTGCATAAATCTGGAAGACCTGCGCGCGCTCGCCAAAAAGCGGATCCCCAAGATCGTCTATGATTTCGTCGAAGGCGGCGTGGACGATGAAGAAGGTCTGACGACAAACCGCAATGCGTTCGCCCGTCGCGCACTGGCACCCCGATATATGGTCGACATTTCGAAGATCGACCAATCAACGACGCTGTTCGGCCACACATATTCAAGCTGCTACGGCATTGGCCCCACAGGTGGCATTGGCAACTTCCGCCGCGGCGGCGATTTGATGCTCGCCGCCGCCGCGCGCGACGCCAATATTCCGTTCGTTATGTCCGGCGCCGCAACCGCGCGCATGGAGGACCTGGCAGAGACCGCCCCTGACCATGGCTGGTATCAACTCTACACAGCAAAGGATCGCGCGATCAGCGAGGATCAGATCAAGCGCGCAGCGGACCTTGGCATTCCAGCGCTGATGATCACCGTAGACGTACCCGCAGCGCCTAATCGAGAGCGCAACCGACGCAACGGCTTCGGCCGCCCGCTCCGGCTTTCGCTCGCCTCAAAACTAGATGCGCTCCGCCGCCCGCTGTGGATGAAGGATTATGCCAAACACGGCATCGCCATGATGGAGAATTGGCGGAAATACGCACCGCCAGGTGCTTCCGCTGAGGAGGTCGGTGAGTTCGTCGCCACGCAATTGCCAACCAGCTTGCAATGGAAAGATATCGAGACCTTCCGCAAGCTCTGGCCGCGCCCACTTATCCTGAAAGGCATTATGCGGGCAGATGATGCGCAGCGCGCAGCCGATATCGGTGTGGACGGCCTAATCGTCTCCAACCACGGTGCCCGCCAACTGGACCGCGCCCCCTCCGCCCTTGATGTGCTGCCACATCTGGACGCCGCCGTTGGTGACCGCATGACGCTAATGATTGATGGCGGGTTTCGCCGTGGATCCGATATCGTAATCGCCAAGGCGATGGGTGCCAAGTTCGTATGGCTTGGCCGCCCGACCCTCTATGGGGTTATCGCGGGCGGTGATGCGGGTGCGGCCAAGGCTGTCCATATCGTCCATGACGAGATCAAGAAAATCATGGCGCAAATAGGCTGCCCGGCGCTTGATCAACTTGGACCGGATTATCTATTTGATGAAATTATGATCGGCCGTAACGCCCCACAATAACCACAACGAAAGCCTCGTTTCATGTCCAAGCGCATCGTATTCGTAACAACTTTCCCCGTCGCCGCCGATTTCGGGCGGGATATGGTCCCAGCCGGATATGACCTGGTCGTCACCGAAGCCGGTAGTGCTGACTACAAAGCCGCACTGGCGGACGCTGAATATCTCGTCGGCTTCGTCGATATGCTGGTGCAGGATCAACTGTTCGCTGATGCGCCCCACCTGAAGCTGATCCAGCTTTTAAGCGCCGGGTATAACAGCGCTGACATCGAATCCGCCCGCAAAGCTGGCGTGCCGATCTGTAATAATGGCGGCGCAAACTCCACAGCCGTATCAGAGCACGCAATTCTGCTGATGCTGGCGGTATCGCGCCAATTGGTGAAGCAGCATGTGAATGTTGCAGCAGGTCGCTGGCGGGGCAATGAACCCCCAAAACTGCATGAACTCAGGGACAAAACTGTCGGCATCATCGGCCTTGGCAGCATCGGCAAAAAGACCGCCCGTCTCGCCGCCGCCTTTAGCATGCACGTGACCTATTACGATATCGAGCGGCTGAGCGAAGCAGAGGAAGATGCGCTTGGCGTTCGCTTTCGGCTGTTTAGTGAGATCATCCAGGAATCGGACCTTATCAGCCTGCACGTACCCTTGAATGACAGCACCCGGCACATGATCAGCAAGCCAGAGTTCGCCGCAATGCAAAGCGATGCCATTCTGGTCAATACCAGCCGTGGCCCAGTGGTGGATGAGACCGCACTGATTGACGCCCTCTCCACGGGAGTGATCGCCGCGGCAGGGCTTGATGTGTTTGACGAAGAACCAACGTCACCGGACAATCCACTGCTGAAGCTCGACAACGTCACCCTGACCGCCCATATGGCTGGCCCAACCTTTGAGAGCCACAAAGCCCGTGTCCGCAATGCATTCGATAATGTGCAGCGGGTGGACCGGGGCGAAGCGCCGCTCTGGGTCATTCAAGAATTGGCTCAATGATCACAGAGCTTTAGTCCTTATAAAATCCCGTGACCCCAAACGCGCGCGCTAGGCGCAGGAGAAGCTGCGAACGCATCATCCAAGGATAGCCATGGCTAAAGACTGGCTTGCCCGTCGCTGCCTGTACCTGTGCACTTTGGAACGGGACCCGGTCCAGCGGCATGGTCACAGTAACCAAGCTTGTCATATTGGCGAGGGCGGCGAGATCAGCCTCAGCCGCACTCTCCAGCAGGTATAACGTTAGGATCTGCGGTTGGGTCGGTGTGCGTCCGGCTAGGCTTTGGGCCATTGCAAAATCATAAGTCTGCAAAACAAACTGGTCCCGCTGCATTTCAGGCGGGACAGTGGCTGAGTAGGTTTTCTAGAACTGCTCGAATTCAAATTTCGTGTCCGTCACAATGCGACAGTCCAAGCAGGTTTGCCGAACCCAGTCGATGAACTGGCCGAAGTCCAACCGCGTTAAGGTACCGTCAGTGAGAAATGTCGCGCGGTCTGATGCTTTGCCGCCGTAAGCGTCCCAATCATGGGCCAGCACGATGTGATCATCCGCCGTCAGCGCCAGATCAATCTCAAATATTCGTCGCCCAGATTGGTAGTTCTGGTTGAGCGCTTCCAGCGAATTGATATAGGCAACGCCATCAAGCAGCCCGCCAGCGTGGGTGTGTCTATGCAGCACCCATTGCCAGCAGAGCTCTGCCGCCATTCCAGCGGCGGCGTGGCCCAACGCAGAAGCGCTAGAGCACCCACAATCAGAACCGCCAGAGCACCGACGGCGCGAAGCACTGAGCGCATAGAAATTCTCTCGTAAAATACGCCGAGCCGTTAGCCTGGCATGCCCGCCATATCGACAGCGTCGTAGAACTTCTTTTCGCCGAGCGCATCAATTCGCGCCCAGAAGGTCGGGCCAGCGGCAAGGCCAGCCTCGTTCTTCTCTTCAGTTTCACGCCAGATCGTCCAGGATTCAGGGTGCAGGCGCCGCGCTTCAGTGAACAACGGTTCGGCTGCATCAGGCTTACCCTGCCGCATTAGGAATTGGCCTAAGCGGAAGTTGGCATGGGCCGTCGCCACGTGGTCGTCAGGGATGGTCAACCGGGCTTTGGCTTCGGCAGGGCTGAAAACATGCTTGCTTTCGGCACCATGCTTCACCCAGTCCCGGATTGCATCCTGATACACGATCCGAGCTTCGTCCCGTCGTGCTTGGACTTCGGCTGGAACCTCACGGGTGACCTTATCCCGGGAGCGGACGGTATCATATGTGCCCGCGACTTCCGGCGGGCGCACAATTTGGCCGGATTCATCGATCCAGACAGCCTGGGGTACATTCACCATATTATAGAGCCCGGCGACGCGATGATCCCGATCAATCAGGGAAATGTAATCTGGCGCAGCCGCTTCAATGAACGGACGCGCCGCTTCAGCGTCGGCGTCCATGGCGACGGTGATGATAGAGAAATTCTGGTCTTTTAATTCGTCGAACAAGGCCTGCCACACGGGCAGATCAGCACGACAGCCTCACCATGAGGCCCAGGTCGCAAGGAAGACCTTCTTACCTCGCTGCCCAGAAAGCGCATGCTGCACGCCCTCCAGGTCTGGCAAAGTAAAATCGGGCGCGGTTAAAGATTCAAGCGACGCCCGACGCGTCTCAGCACCCTCGCCCAGAAGCCATGCGCCGTCATCATCGCTGCTAACAACAGGCCAGCCCATATGACGCCAAAACGCGGCGGCGTCGATCTTGCCGTCACGGACGAATCCCCCGGCGGCGGCTGGCACGCAGATATCACCCAGGCAAAGGCCTTCAGGCTTCAGTTCCCAGCCCGTAGCCACCGTCATGTTCTCCGGCGAAAGCCATAGGCCTCCGTCACCTGCAACAGCGCCCGGCATCTGCCGCTCGCCACTATCCGTCAAAAGCCAAATCATCTGTGTTCCCGCCTTTATGATTTCCGCTACTGGCCCATCTAGTCGGCCACGATACCGCTAATCCTATCGCAGAATGCCGGGCTGGCATAATCGCCACACCACCTTGCGGGCACCATGCACTTCCGCCACGCTCATACTCGAACGTCACCAAACGGAGGATCATCATGCCGAAATTGCGCCATATCGCCCTGACCGTGCCCGATCTGGAAGCCACGGCCCAGTTTTACGAGAAAACGTTCGGGATGACGCGGTCCACAGAATCAGAGATCGCCATTCTCATGACGGACGGCGTGATGAGCCTGGCCCTTCTGAAGTTCCAGACAGACCAGCAAGCGGGCGACGAGCGTGGCAAGGATTTCCACGGCCTCCATCACATGGGCTTCGTCGATGACGATCTGGACGGCATGACCCAAAAGATCGAAGCCAATGGCGGCAGCTACCACATGCGCCTGCCGGATTCAGATGAGGGTGCCACCGAAGTGAAGTTCCGGGATCCCAACGGTGTCGTGTTCGACATTGTAGAAAAAGGCTATGCCACACGGGCCTGGGGCCTTGATGTCGATAAGCACTGAGCCCAGGATAAGAACGCAGATTGCGTAAAATACTCTAGGCAGCAACACCCAGCGCCAAATCGAACAGCGGCATGAAGTATTCTGGCTCCTGCGCGCCCGACACCGCATAGCGTTGTTCAATGATAAAGCACGGCACACCCTGAATGCCGACTTGACGGGCGCCAGCATCCGCTTCACGCACGATGTCTGTATCCAAGCCACTGATGAGAAAAGCCATGGCCGCATCCCGGTCATATCCAGCCGCACTTGCTAAGCTCGCCAGGACCCCGTGTTCGCCCAGCCGCGCCCCATCGGTGAAATAAGCGCTGAATAATGCATCGACCAGCGGCTCTGCTGGCCCCTGTTGATCGGCCCAGCGGATCAAACGGTGGGCGTCCAACGTGTTCGGCATTGTCTCGATCAGATCGAAACTGAACTCTAAGCCTTCGCCCTCACCCGTGCGGCGAATACCATCATAGATGCGGCCTGCATCTGCAGCGCCAAACTTGGCCGTTAAAAATTCTGCCCGCGTCATACCTTCGGGCGGCATCCAGGGGTTCAGTTGGAAAGGCCGCCACTTCACGCTCGCCTGAATTTCAGGCCGCATCGCCAATGCGCGCTCCAACCGGCGCTTGCCAATAAAGCACCAAGGGCAAACGACGTCTGCGTAAACTTCAATCAGCATAGCGGGACTTTGTTTTCTGGCGTTTCGCGGCAGGACCGTCACCGCTATCAAAATTTAGCACGGAGTGCCGGATTTTCCAGGTTGAGATCATCAACCTTCTAACAGCCGATTGAGCCATGCGAGCGCCCCCTCTGCATCCGCGACCGCATCGCCCGGTGGTGAGGGTGGGCGGCGGATGATGACAGTTGGAATATCAAGAGCGCGCGCGGCGTGGATTTTGGCCTCTGTCGCCGCACCACCACTGGCCTTCGCAATCAGCAGATCAATCGCGTGTGTGCGCATCAGGGCGATCTCAGCATCAGTCTGAAATGGACCGCGCGCGATGACATAATCCGCATTGGCCAACGGCGGTGGCGATGGTGGCGCATCCGTCATCCGCGCCAGGAACCAAACGTCCGGCATATCTTCAAACGCCTGAAGCGAGCGCCCGCCAACAGTCAAAAACACACGACGGGCTTTCACGCGCGGGATTGTGGCAGCAGCGGCTGCCAGATCTGGAACCTCGATCCAGCGGTCCCGTGGATCGCGCCGCCACATGGGCCGGATGATCTTGAGCCGAGGCGTGCTGGTGCGTTCTGCAGCTGCATGAACCTGCCCTGCCATTTGGGCTGCGAATGGATGGGTTGCATCGATCAACACATCAATCCGTTCCGCCCGGATATACTCCGCCAGCCCATCCACGCCGCCAAACCCGCCTATGCGGACGGTGCCTGGAATGGGTGCCGGGGATTGGGTGACGCCAGCCAGTGCCGAGATGACATCTACCTGATCCGCCATCTCGCTATGGAGCATTCGGGCAATCGCAATCGCCTCCCCCGTCCCGCCAAGGATCAACACGCGGCGCATCAGGGGCGCTCAAGCTTGGACTGTGTTTGACGCATTTCGGTGCAATCTTGCAAAGGGAGATCAGCTTTAGCATACGCGATTGCATTTTCCGCCGCCGCCTGAGACCATTTCATTTCCTGAACCCGATGGAGCGCCCACCCATGTCCGCCACTGCCCTTGATATCCGCCCGCTCGCCGGTGCCTGCGGGGCTGAGGTTTTTGGCGTTGATGCGACGAAGCCGCTGTCGAATGATGTGTCTGCAGCGCTCAAGGCCGCATGGCTTGAGAATCAGGTGATTGTGCTGCGGGACCAGGACTTATCGCCCGCAGGCTTGGTGACGCTTGCCCGGAACTTTGGCGCGCCCAACATCTACCCATTCGTCAAAGGCTTCGATGAACAGCCGGAAGTCATCCGCATCGTCAAGGAACCAAGTGACGACAAAACCTTCGGCGAGCGATGGCATTCCGACACGACATATCTGCCAAACCCGCCCATCGCGACCATGCTCTATGGCGTGGATATTCCGGAATATGGCGGCGACACGGCCTTCGCGTCCGCCCAGCTTGCCTATGAACGCCTATCACCCGCGATGCAGGACATGCTCAGCGGGCTTAAGGGGATCAATAACGCTAGCGTCCCCGGCGGGCGCGCTTCGGGGCGGTTGAAGTTTTCCAACATGGCGATTACGGACCAGGATGAGACTAAACTTGAAGCCATCCACCCGCTGATCCGCACGCACCCGGATACGGGCAAGAAATCCCTCTATGTGAACAGCATCCACACCAAATGCATCGATGGATGGACTGAATCCGAAAGCAAACCACTGCTGGATTACCTGTTCGATCACATTACCCGGCCAGAACATACGTGCCGCGTGCAATGGACCAAGGGTGTAGTTACGCTCTGGGACAATCGCGCCGTTCAACACACCGCAATCAATGACTACCAGGGCCTTCGTCGTGAAGCCTGGCGCGTCACCATCGAAGGGGAATCGCCCAAATGACCGAGAAGCCCAGAATTGTAATCGTCGGCGCTGGTGCCGTAGGTGCCTATATCGGTGGATATCTCTCCCGGGACGGCAATGATGTGACGCTGATTGATGGCTGGCCCGCCAATGTGGACGTCATCAACGCCAACGGCCTCACCCTCTCCGGCCTAACGGAGCCCGAATGCTTCAACGCGCCAGCCAAAGCGCTGCATATTGCAGAAGTTCAAAGCCTGGTGCGCAGTCGGCCCATTGATATCGCTATCGTATCCGTTAAATCCTATGACACGGCCTGGGCGACCGCGATGATTAAGGACTATCTCGCACCGACTGGCTTTGTTCTGTCGCTGCAAAACTGCATCAATGAGGAAACGATTGCAGGCATCGTTGGCTGGGGCCGTGTCGCTGGATGCATCGCAGCCAAGATCGCGGTTGAGATGACTGGCCCTGCCACGGTGCGCAGAGGCGTAGCACTTGGCGGCAACAAGCACACCGTTTTCCGCGTTGGCGAGCCCCATGGCCGCATTACGCCGCGGGTGCAGCAACTGGTCACGATGTTGTCCAGTATCGATAGCGCGCGCTCCACGGAAAACCTGTGGGGGGAGCGGTGGTCTAAGCTCTGCGCCAATGCTATGGGCAATGGCGTGTCGGCCTCAACCGGCTTCAGTTCCAACGAAGTCGCGCGCGAACCACTGACCCGGCGCCTGCAGATCAAGCTGGCGGGCGAAGCGATTGCTGTCGGCCAGGCGCTGGGATATGCGCTGGAAGACATCAACAAGCACCCAGCCGAAGACTGGATCGCCGCCGCATCCGGAGACGCAAAAGCACTGGCTGCCGTCGAGGCGTCACGCCTAGCCCAGACCAAAACTACCGCCGAAGGCTCCCGCCCTTCCATGGGCCAGGACATCCAAAAAGGCCGCCGCACAGAGATCGAGCAGATCAACGGTTTCATCGTCGACAAAGCCGCCGAAATCGGCTTAGACGCACCCGCAAACGCCTTTCTAGTTGAGGCCGTGAAGCAGGTAGAGCGCGGCGTGGCGGAGCCCAGCCTGGACCGCGTGCGCGCCGCTCCGCTCGGTGCAATAGCGATTTGAATTCGGCAGCGTGTTGCAGACATACGCATTAAGGCCGAAGTCTACGGCATATATTTCAATTCTGCCCGTATAGATTGCTTTTGCAATCAAAGCAAAGCTAAGGAGGAATACGGCCCTTCCTTGCTCTAGAACGCATCACTGGCTGACCATCCTTAATCGGGCCTCACCAGTTTTTGCAAAAAATAATTGATAAATTACGCCCATAATTTATTCGAAATCAGCACCTTAAGAAAATGTGACTCATTCCTAACCCAATGATTCGGCTATTTTTGATTTCTCCTTTAAAGTTGTGAAACAAATTTTCGTAATTCTAAGCCTCAATCGGTCCGCAATGATACGCGGTCCAGGAGGCTTTGCCCATGACAACTATCGATCTTGCATCTCTAGATGGTTCAGATGGCTTTCGCATTACTGGCTCGACTCTTGAGCAATCGGTGGGATCCTCTGTCAGCATTGCCGGCGATCTAAACGGCGACCAACATGAAGACGTCATCATTGGATCAGCCCCCAGCGTCGCCAGCTCGAGTTTCGTAATCTTCAGCTCAGCATCTGGATTTTCATCAGATATCGCGCTGGGCACCCTTGATGGCGCGGATGGCTTCCGGGCTGATCATAGCGGCCTTGCAGGTGCAGGCGCTTCCAGCGTCGCAGGTATTGGCGATATCAACGGCGATAGCTTTGATGATCTGGCAGCCGGGCTGCCCGCCGCTTCGCCTGGTGCCCGGGTAGCAGCCGGATCGACCCACGTAATGCTTGGTGACCAGGCCGCCTTTTCGGCGGTTGTGAACACGACAGCTTTAGATGCAGCCTCTGGTCTCACAATCGATGGGGAAACAGCCAGTGACGCTTCGGGAACGGCTGTTGCGCGCGCGGGCGATATGAACGGTGACGGCATCGGCGACCTCGTCATCGGTGCTGTTGGCAGCGGCATTGCGGGCGCAGCATTTGTCGTATTTAGCAGCGCTTCCGGCCTTGCCGACATGACTCTAGACGCCCTCGACGGCTCAGACGGCTTCCGACTGGTTGGCGCCTCAGCGGCTGATGGCGTCGGTTTTGCAGTTAGCACCGCTGGCGACGTCAACGGCGACGGGCTTACAGACCTGTTGATCGGTGCCCCTTCCGTCGACAATGGCCTGGACCTATCGGCAGGCGCAGCTTTAGTAATTTATTGCAAAGAGAGCGGATTTGACGCTTCATTTGATCTGGCGACGCTTGACGCGACTGACGGATTTATCATCTCCGGCGGCGGCACATCAGCCAACCTAGGTGCCGCTGTCAGCACAGCTGGCGACATCAATGGCGATGGTTTGTCGGATATCATAGTCGGCGCGCCGCGCGCTACAGGACCGGCAGGCTCAGGGTCTGGCCAGACCTATGTCGTCCTTGGCTCCAGCAGCTTCGGCGCGTCATTTGATGTCAGCACATTGGATGGCGCAGACGGGTTTCGCCTGGATGGCTCAAGCGGGTCTCGTAGTTCTGGCAATGCCGTTAGTGCAGCTGGCGATTTTAATGGCGATGGCCTGTCAGATATCATCGTGGGTTCCGAGGCGGCGACGAGCAGCGGATTATCTGGTCGTGGCGAAGCTCACTTGATTTTTGGCAAAAGCAGCGGGTTTGCATCCGCTATTGATCTTGGCAGCCTAGCGGATGCAGACGGCCTCAATATCGTAGGCATTTCGGCGTTCGATAGTTTTGGCGCTTCAGTCGGCGGCGGCATCGATATAGATGGCGATGGTTTTGATGATGTCATTATCGGCGTGCCAGGCCACGATAACGGCCTGACTGCCAATGTGGGAGAAGCCTATGTGATCTTCGGGTTCGATGGCGGTGCGGTCACGCATGACGGCACGGGCACATCCGCAGAATTTGTGCGCGAAGATACAGCTGATATCGCCGTGTTGGGCGAAGAAGACGACACTTTTAATTCCGGCCTTGGTGACGATGTCATTCGCGCAGGTGCCGGCGACGATATCGGCGACCTGGGCGATGGCAATGACATGGGCGGCGATGGCAATGACACAATCAATGGCGGCGCAGGCGATGACGTCCTGCACGGTGGCCGGGGCGCAGATACGTTATTGCTCGGCACCAGCGCGGATGAAGTATTTGGCGAAGAAGGCAACGACACCTTCTCAGCCAGGCACGATGAATTGGGCGCAGGCGACCGCATCTTTGGTGGCGAAGGGACTGCCGACAAACTGGTCGTGACCAGCAACGGGCTGCTTGACCTCACCTTGTTAGACGCATTTGTCGGCGTAGAGCAGGTAACGCTGCAGGTCGCATAGACTGCAATTGGCAGTGACGCTAATATTCTCTGGAACGGTCGTGGCGGTGCGGAAGATTTCACGCTGGGCGCCCGCCGTGATCTTGTTAAAACAGGCCATGGAAATGACATCGTGCGCGGTGGCGACGGTGCCGATATTTTGCTCGGCCATAATGGCGATGATCGGTTGCTTGGCCAGGCCGGAACGGACCGGATGAAAGGCGGCAGCGGTAATGATGTCATCGTCGCCACAGTCGGCAGCGGCCTGGATATCGTTTACGACTTTACTGTCGGCGAAGATAAAGTCGACGTTTCTGGCCTTGGCTTCACAGACTTCGAGGCCGAGGTTGGCAGTATTTGGCGCACAGTGAACGGCAAGGCGCTGATGGAAATGGACGGTGGCGACCGATTGTTACTGGTTGGCGTTGGTCACACCACGCTAACCACCGACGATTTCATTCTGGCTTGAGGCCTAGTCTGGCGTTGGACGCCCTCCTGGGCCTCCAGTGCCAGACTCTTGGTTGTCTGAAGGGCTGAAAGGTTGTTCGGTCTCAGTGTCGTCAGCGATAGGCGCGGGCTGGGTTTGTTGCCTCGCCAATCTGGCCCTTGTGAAGCCCAGATGTATCAGCACGATCCCCGGCACACAGGGTAGATAACTCAATATTTGCGATGTTTCGGCCAGCAAAATCTGACCGACCATATAGCCAACCGTAGTCAGCACCATGCCTGAAAGCTTCAAAATCCACGGCATACGAAATTCTTCCTCAGTTTCAACACTGCCCACTTTAACGAATAACTTCCACACTCCAATCTGATTGTGTGGTCAGCGCTAGGCGACGGGCAAAATGCACCTCAACGCGTACTTGGCGATCAATGCGCTTAGGAATGCCAAGCCGAAGATCGCCACCCGGAACCCGCCATTCATGCTCCCGCCGGAAAGCGCCAGTGCGAAGATCAGTGGCTACTTTGCGAGTGAAACGGCCACGTTCCCTAGAATACGCAGGCCGACCATAGGCTGCCAGCAATTGCCTGAAAACATCTGTGAACGTCTTCTCCGCCTCATCTGCAAAACCTGGGCTGATGATCACAAACACGGACTGCAGCGCGCCATCAGACAAGTTCAGAACCAGCCGTTGACGATCAAACACCCGTTCAAACACCGGCGTCTCATAAATTCTGTAGCGCCCAAATGACTGTCCGCCTTTGATCCGCCTGGAAGCGAGCCATCCGCTGGCAGCCGCCTCGCCTTGCCCTAGTAGAGCCGTGGGATGTCGATGCTTTTGGCGGCACCAGCACTCTTCGCAGGCCCGGCACAGGCGGATAAGCTGAGTGCGGCAACTCTTGTCAGAAAGTGACGCCTGCCAATTTTACCCATCTGCGCGCTCCTTCACGTTAGAAACCCGGCGGCGTTGCTCCCTCATGGAGAATGAGCGTTGAACCCAGGCCATGCGCCGGGCGGATCAAAACACGCCCCGCCATATCCTCAAATGGAATTGCGTTCGAATTCAGGCAAGCGCGCGCAGTATCCAACTGAGCCGCGCGGAGAAATACGGCACCGCCAAAGGGCGTTGTGGGCACAGCGAGGCCCGGTGCGAAATCAGCCGCACGGTTCGGTTCCGCGAATATCAGCATGCCGCGTTCGAGCGAAACATAGCCCGCCCCCGAACCCAGCCGCTTAGCAGGTTTCCGCAGAAATCGGCTGTAGCGATCCAGCGCTTCATCGACATCATCAACGACCCATAATGCGCCGGTCAGCGCTGATATGCCGTTTGGATGGGTCGTTTGGCTTTCATGCCACACCAAGTCCGGCGAGTGATGCCCACACCACTGCACACGCCCTTCGGCCATCACGCCCGGCGGCACGCGCAGCACGCTGAAATGGCCGTCATGGTCACCATCTGGCAATTGAACCGGGCGGCGCATATCAACGGGCTCCAGCGGCGTGAAGCCTTCAGCAGCAAGCCGGGGGGCTTCAGCTGGAACATCGGCGCTATTGAACGCCATCAGGTTCAGGCCTTCGTAGCGGGCCAGTTGCGCACGATGCTGGTCCGCCAACGGCGTTTCCCCGCGCGCGCCCAGAAACTCGAGATACCCGAGCCCCAGGATCGACAAGCGGTTGATCGTGCCAGACGGGCGCTGCACTCCGTCCTCGCCCATATTCATGTGGACGTTTTCAACGCTGACCTGGAATCCGAGCCGCCCCAATTGCACTTTGGCGCCATCCAGGTCCGCGACGAACCATCCGACATGGTCCAGAAAGACTTCATCGCCTTCCGGCAACTGGCATTCAGTCCACTGCATGGCCTATTCGCCTGTGAACTTAGGCCGGCGTTTTTCAACGAAAGATGCAACACCTTCGGCGAAATCCTTACCGCCACGCAGGCGACCATAGGCTTGGCCTTCGATTTCCATTGCCTGTTCCAGCGGGGAATTAACGCTGTGGTTCAGCACGTTCTTCAAAGTGCGTTGCGCCAAAGGTGAGAACTGGCGAAGTTCCTTGACGAGACTGGCCGTGGCTTCTTCCAGTTTGTCATCAGCCACACATTCGCAAGCAATGCCCCAGTCATAGGCTTGCTGACCTTTAACACGCAGCGAGCGCATGGAGATATTCTTAGCGCGGCTGACGCCCACCATCTTTTCCAACCGAGCCGATCCGCCAGAACCTGGGATCATACCGATCCGCATTTCCGGGAGCGCAAATTCTGCTGTGTCGCTGGCGATGCGGAAATCACATGCGAGCGACAACTCAAACCCAACCCCGAAGCAATAACCGCGCACAGCAGCGATAACCGGCTTGGAGCAACGCTCGGGTGCCGCCACATATTTATGCAGTTGCGAGACAACTTCCTGGCTGGCTTCCAAGAAGCCCGGAATTTCGCCGCCGCTAGAAAAATGCTGGCCTTCGGAGCGAATGACAATGACACGGACCCGGTGGTCCTGGTCCAGCTCATCAATCACAGCCGCGATCTGCGGGCGCTGGGGCATGCGGATAATGTTCAGCGGTGGGCGGTGCAGGATCAGGTCCGCACGTTCGTTCTCCGCATCAATTTCAACGCGGAATCCATCCAGTTCCGATAGCAAAGCAGAACGGTGGGTTTGCATGGAATTACTCATCGTCATTCGTCCTCAGTTTGATAATCGCCGGATTGCAACATCCGACGGAGAATTTTGCCAATAGGAGATTTTGGCAGGTCCGCCACGAACACATATCGGCGCGGGCGTTTGAAATTCGCAAGATCAGATAGGCGGCAATACGCATCAAGCGTTTCCGATTCCAGGCCGGGGCTGCGCTTCACGAAGGCCGTCACTTCCTGCCCCCAGCGCTCATGAGGCATGCCAGCAACGGCGACCTCAATCACATCTGGATGCAGCGACAGCGTGCTTTCAATCTCCACGGGGGAGACGTTTTCGCCGCCAGTGATGATCATGTCATCGACGCGCCCTGTTACGAACAGATCGCCATCTTCGTCGAAATACCCAGTATCCCCGGTGAAGTACCAGCCTGCGCGCAGTGACTTTTCATCGGCGTCTGGCCGTCGCCAGTAGCCACCGAAGGCTTCGTCACCTTTCAAATCTGCAATGATGTGACCTTCTTCGCCAACGGGTGCCAGATCATCCGGCCCGCCATCCAGTTCAACGACGCGGATCGTTTGGTTCATGCCGGCTTTCCCAGCGGAACCGGGCTTGGCAGGCGCATCCGGTTCAATCGTGAAGGTGTAAATCTCCGACGAGCCATAGTGATTGATGAACAGTTCCGGCTTGAACGCTGCCGTCAGGCGCTTTAGCAGCCCGTCCGTCATCGAGGCACCAGCAAAGCCAAGTTTTCGCACACTGGAGGTATCGGTCTTGGAAAATTCGGGGACGGCCAGCAGGTCGTGATAGAGCGTCGGCGCCAGGAAAAGATTGGTGACCCGCTCCGCCTGAACCAGTTTAAGCGCGCCTGCCGGGTCGAACCGTGGTTGGCAAATAAGGCACCCATCCACCAGCGCTGTCGCCAGCAGCGAGCGCACACCCATGGTGTGATAGAGCGGCATTACGCCAAGGCTGCGCTCACCACGCACAAACCCACTTTGCGCCACATGGGCTGTCGCAGCCGCACGCTCGACCCGGTGGATGCGCGGCACGCCCTTGGGGCGCCCCGTGGTTCCCGATGTGTAGAGCATAACCGACCACGCATCGATATCGCCGTGCGCCGTCGCTGCAATTGGGTCACTGGCAAGCAAGCGATCAAACTCTGCGCCAGACGCGATGCGCGGCAGAGCTTGTGCGACAGCCGAGCCAGCCGCTGCATCAGCCAATACATCCTGGAAAAACACCGCTTTGGCCTCAGCGTTTTCGGCGCAGTAATCTAGTTCCTCAGCCGTCGCCCGCCAGTTCAACGGTACGATGGCGATGCCAGAAAGCTGGGCAGCCCAATGCAATAACGCGGCTTCAGATGTGTTTTGGAGGAGCGATACGAACCGGTCGCCCGACTGCAGTCCCATACCTTTCAATCCGGCAGCAAGCTTGCAGGCATCGCTGAGCATTTCGGCATAGGTCCAGCGGCGAGTACCATCAATAAGCGCTTCGGCCCGGGGGCTGCGTTCAGCCGCCTGGATTAAAGCTATGCCGACATCAAGCATGGCGACGCTCTTTTACGAAATCCATCACGGCCCGCACGATAGCGGCATATCCAGTGCAGCGGCAAAGGTTGCCCGAAAGCGCTTCGCGTACGTCTTGCTCACTTGGGGTTGGATTGGTTTTGAGCCATGCGTCCAAAGTCATCAGAATGCCCGGCGTACAGAACCCGCATTGCAGGGCATGGTTTCGCTTGAAGGCTTTCTGCAAAGGGGACAGCGCATCATCATCGCCTGCCAGCGCTTCAACGGTGCGCAATTCGCGGCCTTCCATCCGAAGCGCATAAGTCAGGCAAGCCCGCGCTGGTTCGCCATCAATCTGGATCGTGCAGGCCCCACATACGCCGTGTTCACAGCCGACATGCGTGCCCGTCAGCCCAATTTCATGGCGGAGGAAATCGACGAGCAGCATGCGTGGCTCCGCCTCCCCGGAAACTGGCTTACCGTTCAGGGTGAAGGCGACTGTGTGCCGTTGGCCTTTCTCATACAGCATGGCGTCGCTCCATCGCTTTCAATACAGTCTGCAGCCCAAGTTCCCGCGATAGGCGGCGTCGATATGCGGCGTCGGCCTTGGGGTCACTTTGCGGGTCCAGGGAATTAGCCAGCCCGACAAGCACCGCCTTAACGTCCCTCTCGGCCAAGCCATCGAAGCGCTTCACAACCGGCTTTGCGCCAATCCCGCCAAGGCCCAGTGTCACGCCATCCTGGTCCGCGACGGCTGCGACAGCCACAATGGCGAAATCACCGTGACGCTCCGCCATTTCCGTGAAGGCAACGCCGGACCCTGGCTTTGGTGCATCGAATTTGACCGCCAGTAGCATCTCATCCGGTGCCAGGGTCGTCTCAAACATGCCATTGAAGAAATCACTCGCCGAAATGCCGCGCTGGCCCTGCTTCGATTGCGCAATCACGACGCCGCCTATGGTCGCCAGCAGCAGCGGCAATTCCGCCGCTGGGTCTGCATTGGCAAGGCTGCCGCAAATAGTGCCGCGGCTTCGCGTTTGCACATGGCCAATCCACGGCATAGCTTCATACAGCAGCGGTTGTGCGCGCGGTAACTCAAGCCGTCCCATGAAACGGGCCTGGGTGACGCATGCCGCGGCCATCGCACCGTCGTCAGTGAACTCAATCCGGTCCAGGTCTTTCAGGCCCATAATATCGATCAGGACTTCGGGTGCAGCCAGCCGCATATTCAGCATTGGCCCAAGCGATTGCCCGCCCGCGATGATCCGCGCGTCCTCACCATATTGCGCCAGCGCGTCCAAGGCTTCGCCAAGGCTTTCGGCGCGGATGTAGCTAAATGCTGCCGGTTTCATAGCCGCCGCGCCTCAATGATCGCCGCCAGCTTTGCTGGGCGCAGCGGCAGGTCAATCTGCTCCAGCCCGAGCGCGTCAGCGACTGCGTTGGCGAGGCATACGGGGGCACTCATCGTCGTGCCCTCACCAATACCTTTAGCACCCAACGGCGTCACCGGGGACGCCGTTTGGCGGTGGACGATCTGCACGCTCGGCGTTTCGCAGGTCGTGGGCATCGGATAATCCGCGAGGCTGGCGGAGAGGAACCCACCATCTGCGTCATAGGCCAGTTCTTCCATCAGCGCAGCACCCAAACCGTGCGCGAACCCGCCTTGTGATTGCCCATCCGCCATGGCTGGATGCAGCAAACGCCCCGCATCATGGGCCGAAATATACCGGTCGATCTTGACCTGCCCCGTGGCGCGATCAATCTCAACCCCGCAAAAATCAAAGATGAAGCCGTATGCAGCGGACCCATTAATGCGGTCCTCATCATCCGGCGGCTGCAACACGCCGGGTGACCAGAATTCCGTAACGCTGAGCGCTTGTGGTAGGTCTGGCGGCAGGGTCGATGCGGCCCAGTGGCCCTCGCCCGCAAGGCGCTTGAAATCAATGCCGATATTGGTGTTCTCGCGGTGGATGATTTTGCCATCCCGGAAATCCAGCATCTCCGCCGGGCAATCAAATTTTGCAGCAGCAACCCTGGCCAACCGCGTGCGCAATTCGCCTGCCGCCCGCCATGCGGCACCGGCAACAGCGCCCGCAAACCGGCAGGAATAATTGCCTGATGCGATGGACCACGGGTCCCGGCCTGTATCCAGTTCCGCATTCACGCGCACAACATCTGGCGCGATGCCAAGCGCATCTGCCACCACCTGGCCAATAACAGTACGATGCCCCTGCCCTTGCGGCGTTGAGGAGATCGAGACACTCACGCCGCCGAGCGGATCAACCGCTACAGTCGCTGTCGCCTGCGCACCGCCTTTGGGGCCAGCCCGCTCACGCTCCTGGGCTGAAAGTACGGTCGTGATATAGCCCATGTTCGAAATCGTCGGCTCGACACAGGCCGCATAGCCGATGCCGTACAATTTGCCTGCCCGACGCGCCCGCTGCCGTGCGTCTTCCAAATCCGCGAAATTCCCTTCCAGCAACGCCTGTTCAACCAGAGCGCCGTAATCACCAGAATCAAGAACACCGCCTGATGGCGTCGTATATGGCATGCTGCTGGGGCGGACGAGATTGCGGCGAATAATGCTCAACGGGTCTCGCCCAACGACACTCCCGATCTTCCGAATCAATTGCTCAAGCGGGAAATACACTTGAGGCCCGCCAAATCCACGATTGAGACCCGTCGGTGTTTTATTGGTAACGACGACGCGGTTTCTGATCGCCAAGTTTGGGATGTCGTAAGCACCCGTCATGCAGGCGTGCATTCGGTAAAGCGTCGCTGGTTCAGGCGCTTTCAAATACGCGCCCACGTCTTCCACCTGATCCCAGCGGAGCGCCGTCACACGGCCATCAGCCATTACCGCAGCTTCCAGGGTAGAAACACGGTTAGTGGCGCTGCCGGCGGCGGTCAAATGCTCCATCCGGTCTTCGATCCATTTGACCGGGCGCTTTGCAATCCGGGCCGCGACCGCCATCAGCACGGCATAGGGTGCGACGCCCTGCTTCACGCCGAAACTACCGCCCGAATCCGGCGGCGTGCGAATGCGCAGGCGCGAGGACGGCACCTGCAACGCCATCGCCATAACGGGCTGGATGGCGAACGGGCCTTGGAAATGGGTCAGTACGTCATAGACGTCTTCATGGGGGTCGTATTCTGCGATCAGGCCAAAGCACTCAATCGGGCTCGCAAGACTGCGCGGATAGACGGTGTTGATCGACACCACATGGTCCGCAGATGCGAATGCTTGCTCAACGTTGCCGTAATCAAACGTCCGCTCGGAAACCAGGTTGCTGCCGTGTGCTTGGTGCAGCACTGGTGCGGCCTCGTCCATCGCCAGGATGGGATCAACGGCGACATCCAACGGTGCGTAGTCGACCTCAATCAACTCAATCGCATCTTCAGCGATATAGCGATCCTTGGCCAACACCACTGCTACCGGTTCCCCCACATAGCGTGCCCGGTCAACAGCAATCGGGTAATGGTCGATGGGGGACCGCACACCAACGATGAATGGCCGGGTCAACGCTTTGACTTGAGCACCCGTCACCACCGCAGCAACGCCTGGCAACGCCAATGCGGCCTCGGCATTAATGGCGCGAATATCAGCGTGTGGATGCGGCGAGCGTAAAATGGCGGCATGCAGTGCGCCTGCCGGAACCGGCAGGTCGTCCATAAACCGACCCCGTCCCGTCAACAGGGCCGCGTCTTCCACCCGCTCAGGCGAGGTTCCAATGTGGCGAAAAGCCAAAAGCGCGTCTCCAAATGCGTGAAGGCGCTATTTGTACATAGCCCGCCTACAAAATAAACCGTGATACGTCGGCGTCTTCGGCCAACGGTGCTACGCGCTCCTTCACAAGATCAGCGTCGATGTTGATTTCCTCGCCAGATCGGTCTGACGCACCGAAGCTAATTTCCTCCAGCAAGCGCTCAAGCACCGTGTGGAGGCGTCGCGCGCCGATGTTCTCTACATTGGCGTTGATTTCGGCGGCGAGGTCGGCAATAGCACCGATAGCATCCTCGCCGAATGTCAGGGTGACGCCCTCTGTCGCCATCAGCGCTTCATATTGCTTCAGCAATGAGGCTTCAGGTTCTTGCAGAATGCGCACAAAGTCGTCCCGTTCCAGGCCTTTCAATTCAACCCGAATCGGCAAGCGGCCCTGAAGTTCTGGCAAAAGGTCCGAAGGCTTGGCCACATGAAACGCACCGGATGCGATGAACAGAATATGGTCCGTCATAACCGTGCCGTACTTCGTCGGCACAGCTGCACCCTCAATCAACGGCAGCAGGTCCCGTTGCACGCCTTCGCGGCTGACTTCGGCTCCACTGCCTTTAGATTGGCTGGCGATCTTGTCTATTTCGTCGAGGAACACGATGCCGTTTTGCTGAACGGCCTCGACCGCCTCCCGGGCAGCGGCGTCTTCGTCCACCATGGCCTCGCTTTCCTCGCGGACTAGCGCTTCATAGCTTTCACCCACTGTCAGGCGGCGCTTAGTCATCGGCGTCTGCATGGCTTTGCCGAAAATGTCGTTCAGGTTCATCATGCCCATCTGGGCGCCCGGCATGCCCGGAATTTCGAAGCTGGGCATTTTGGGACCAGCTGACGAATCCCGCATTTCAATTTCAATCTCGCGGTCATTGAATTCGTTCTGGCGCAGCTTCAGCCGGAACGTTTGCCGCGTGCTATCGGACGCACCGGCACCGCAGAGCGCATCCAACACGCGTTCTTCCGCCGCAAGCTCAGCCTTCGCTAAGTGCTGCGAGCGTTGGCGTTCCTTAGCGCCATGGATCGCGATCTCCATAAGGTCGCGGATGATCGATTCTACATCCCGCCCGACATAACCAACTTCTGTGAATTTCGTCGCTTCCACCTTGATGAATGGTGCATCTGCCAGCTTAGCCAACCGTCGCGCGATTTCGGTTTTGCCCACACCGGTTGGTCCGATCATCAGGATATTCTTCGGCATCACTTCGTCTTTGAGATCATCCGGCAGCTGTTGACGCCGCCACCGGTTCCGAAGCGCAATTGCGACTGCGCGCTTAGCGTCATTCTGGCCAACGATGTAGCGATCGAGTTCGGAGACGATTTCACGGGGACTGAAATTTGTCATGGCGCGTCCATGCTCTCAATAATGATGTTGGTATTGGTGTAGACGCAAATTTCGGCAGCGATTTCGACCGACCGGCGCGCAATCGTTTCCGCATCCATGCCCTCAATCGGCAGCAGCGCACGAGCAGCTGACAGCGCATACCCGCCGCCAGAACCAATGCCGATCAGCCCGTCATCAGGCTCCAACACGTCGCCAACGCCGGTTAGCGTCAATGAGGTCGTGGCGTCCGCAACCGCCATCATGGCTTCGAGGCGGCGCAAATAACGGTCTGTCCGCCATTCCTTCGCCATTTCGACAGATGCACGGGCGAGCTGGCCCGGATACTGTTCCAGCTTGGCTTCCAGGCGTTCGAACAGCGCAAAGGCATCTGCGGTGGCACCAGCGAAACCAACAATAACGCTGCCACCCGCGATCCGCCGCACTTTCCGTGCCGTGCCCTTAATGACTGTCGGCCCAAGGCTAACCTGCCCATCGCCCGCAATCGCCACCTTGCCGCCCTTACGGACAGACAGGATTGTTGTTCCATGCCAAACCGGCATTTCTTTAGCCATCGGCTTCTTTCCAATTCGAACGCACACACCAAGACCTGTGCATGTGGGATGGATGGGGGCGAGGTCAAGTCATTGCCGGGTCAACGTGCCTATGGATAACCGCTGGCGCCGCAGCGCGCACCCTGGTAAAACCGCCGCTCATTTGGACCTGAACACTGAACTTTGAACACTGGGCGATAGCCATGCGGCAGGCGAGCATTACGCGGAAAACCCGCGAGACGAACATTGAAGCCACCGTTAATTTGGATGGCGACGGCACAAGCGATATCGCCACCGGCGTTGGCTTTTTTGACCACATGCTGGATCAATTGGCCCGACACGGCCTGATCGATATCACGCTGAAAGCTGAAGGTGACCTGCATATCGACGACCATCACACGGTTGAGGATTGTGGCATCGTTTTGGGCCAAGCCATCGCTAAAGCGCTTGGCGAGCGCAAAGGCATCCGCCGCTATGGCCAAGCTTTCACGCCAATGGATGAAGCGCTGGCTCGAGTCGTAATTGATCTTTCGAACCGGCCCTATCTGGTGTGGCGAGTTGATATGACCGCACCAAAGATCGGCACGTTTGATACCGAATTGGTGCGGGAATTTTTCCAGGCGTTTGCAGGTGCGGTCGGTGCCACGCTGCACGTGGAAGCATTTTATGGCGTCAACGCGCATCACATCGCGGAGGGCTGCTTCAAAGCGCTTGCCCGCGCGCTCCGTGAAGCCGTTGAGATTGATCCGAGGCGCGGCGATCAAACGCCGTCGACCAAAGGCGTACTCGGCGGCTCGCTTTAAGGCATCGGGGTAGGAGCATCAGCATGCGCGCCTATACGGCATATCGGCGTTGGCTTGGCGCAAACGGGCGGGCGGAGACGCAAGTCATTCGTGACGGCTTTGTCTGGGGTGCCTTCCTATTTGGCCCGCTTTGGGCTGTGGCGCGCGCCCGCTGGATGGCAGCTGCAGCACTTGCCGCCGGGTGGCTGGTTGCTGGTGTCCTTGCAGGCCTCGCAGGCGAGCCGCCCGCCGCTGCAGGATTTTGGCTTATCGCAGCGCTTTGGAGCGGGTTTTCAGCCAGAGACCTTGAGGCGTGGTCGCTTGAAAGCCAAGGCTGGAGCACGGCAGATGTTGTCCTGGCACCGAGCCTCGTTGAAGCAGAAGCCCGCATGATTGCGAGCGACGCTGCCCGTACCGCAGATGTGGAGCGCCGCTGGTGAAGCTCGCAATTGTGGACTACGGCTCCGGCAATCTCCGCTCCGCTGCAAAAGCGTTTGAGCGGGCGGCGCGGGAGTCTGGCCTGATCGTCAATGTTGATGTTACAGGTGATGTAGACGCTATTGCAGGCGCAGATCGCGTCGTGCTGCCAGGCGTTGGCGCATTCCGGGATTGCCTTGAAGGCTTGAATGCTATCGATGGCATGGTGGAGGCAATCAGCCATGCAGCGACTGTGCGCCAGGTTCCGTTCTTCGGCATCTGTGTCGGCATGCAGCTTATGGCGAGCCTTGGCCGCGAACACGGCGACACCGAAGGCTACGGCTGGATTCCAGGCATTGTAGAACCGCTGGCCCCGTCAGACCCAAACCTAAAAATCCCGCATATGGGCTGGAATGCGCTTGCCGCTCCTGTCGCCGAACATCCAGTCCTGGCAGGCGTGCCTGCCGGTGCCCATATCTATTTCGTGCACTCCTTTGCATTGCAGGCGGAAAAGGCGGAGCATGTGCTGGCGACCGTCGATTACGGCGGTCCAGTGACAGCGATGGTCGGACGAGGCAATATCGTGGGAACGCAATTCCACCCGGAGAAAAGCCAAGCGGCGGGCCTTGCCTTGATCGCGAATTTTCTGAAATGGGAGCCTTGAATTAGATGTGCGCGGCGAAAGTCGAACGGGTCGCAAAGCTCAGTGAATCAGACGTGGCGGAACTTTGCGACGCCGCCAGCCTTGCCATCCTGGATGGCGGCGGATTTGGTTGGCTGGAGCCCCCACCCCGGCAAACCTTAGAAGCCTATTGGCGCGGCGTGATGTTGGTGCCTGAACGGGAACTGTTCGTGGCCCGGCTGAACGGCGTCATTTGCGGTTCTGGCCAGCTCGTTGTCCCACCAAAGAATAATGAGGCACAGAAGCACTCTTCAGCGCTCCAACACGGATTTACCGCCCCCTGGGCGCGCGGCCACGGTGTTGGCCGGATGCTGACGCTAGAAATTGAATTACAAGCTCGCCGCCGCCGCATCCGAGTGATGAATCTAGATGTTCGCGAAACCCAAACGGGTGCAATCCGGCTTTATAAAGAGCTTGGCTTTACCCATTGGGCGACGCACCCGCACTATGCCTTTGTGCGCGGAAAATGGACGCCAGGCCTGTTCTTCTTCAAGAACCTGCAAGAAACTGAAGCTCCACCGACTAAGCTACCTATGCCGCAAGCCGCACCGGAATAAACGCACATGCTGCTCTACCCTGCTATCGACCTAAAAGACGGCCAATGCGTACGCCTGCTGCGCGGCGACATGGACAAAGCCACCGTCTTCAATGACGACCCCGGAGCGCAAGCCGCCAGCTTCGAAACTGCAGGGTTTGAACGTATTCACCTGGTAGACCTCAACGGTGCTATCGAAGGCTCACCTGTTAACATTGATGCTGTCAAAGGCATCTTGGAGGCGATCAATATACCGGCGCAGCTTGGCGGCGGCATTCGCGATATGGCAGGCATCGAACGCTGGCTGAATGCCGGGATCGCCCGGGTTATCCTTGGTACTGTGGCACTTGAAGACCCGGAGCTTGTTAAGACAGCTTGCAAAGCCTTCCCCGGCCAAATCGCCGTTGGCATTGACGCGCGGGACGGAAAGGTAGCGGTTAAGGGTTGGGTAGAAACAAGCGAGATCACAGCGCTGGAACTGGCCCTGCGGTTCGAGGATGCAGGCGTCGCCGCCATTGTCTTCACGGATATTGATCGGGATGGTGCCATGGGCGGCGTGAATGTGGATGCGACGGCGGATTTGGCCTTTGCCCTTTCAACGCCGGTCATCGCGTCCGGCGGCCTTTCCAGCCTGGACGACATCAAACTATTGAAGGCAGAGGAATCCGCCGGGATCGAAGGTGCCATCATCGGCCGTGCTTTATATGACGGCACGTTGAACCCGGCGCTCGCCATCCTGGCCGCACGCTAATGCTCACAGTTCGGATTATTCCCTGCTTAGATGTGCATGCAGGTCGCGTCGTCAAAGGCGTCAATTTCGTTGACCTGGTAGACGCTGGCGACCCCGTAGAACAAGCCCGAATCTATGACGCCGCAGGTGCTGACGAACTGTGTTTCCTAGATATCACCGCCAGCCACGAAGGCCGCGACACTATTTTTGACGTTGTCCGTGCCACCGCAGAACAGTGCTTCATGCCGCTAACTGTCGGCGGCGGAGTGCGGACGGTGGAAGACGTTCGCCAACTGCTACTGGCAGGTGCTGACAAAGTCTCCATCAATTCCGCCGCCGTCGCCAACCCGGATTTTGTGGCTGAGGCCAGCCGGAAATTCGGCGCGCAGTGCATCGTGGTCGCGATTGACGCGAAACAAGTCGCACCCGGGGAATGGTCCGTTTTCGTCCATGGCGGGCGGAAAGACACGGGCATTGATGTGGTCGGATGGGCGAAACGCGTCGTAGCGCTCGGCGCTGGCGAACTGCTGCTGACATCCATGGACCGTGATGGCGCACGTATTGGCTTTGATCTGGAATTAACGCGGGCTGTATCGGATGCGGTATCCGTGCCCGTGATTGCGTCCGGCGGCGTCGGCAATCTGGATCACATGGTGGAAGGCGTGCGCGATGGTCACGCATCTGCGGTTCTTGCCGCATCGATCTTTCATTTCGGCGAAGTTGAAATCAGCGAAGCCAAAGCGCATATGGCCGCCGCAGGGCTGCCTGTTCGCCCCGTAGCAGAGGACGCATCATGAGCGACCACACATTGGACCAGCTCTATGCCGTAATCGCCAGCCGCAAAGGCGGCGATCCCGACGCCAGCTACACCGCAAAGCTGTTCGAACGCGGCCTGCACAAAGTCGCGCAGAAGGTTGGCGAGGAAGCCGTTGAGGTCGTGATTGACGGCGTTGACGGCCCGGAAGACCGCCTCGTGTCCGAGAGCGCTGACCTGCTTTATCATTTGCTCGTGCTCTGGGCCGCCCGGGATGTGACGCCGGATCAGGTCTGGGCCGAGCTGGCCAAACGCGCAAAATAGGAGGCACCGGGCTTATGTCCGATTACGACAATCAGAATATTTTCGCCAAAATCCTGCGCGGGGAAATTCCCAATGATACTGTCTTCGAGAACGCCCAAACTTTGGCGTTCCGGGATATCGAACCCCAGCGACCAACCCATGTGCTGGTGATTCCAAAAGGCCCCTACCGCACCTGGCACGATTTCGCCCGCGACGGGTCCACATCCGAACATAGCGCGTTCGTTGAAGCCGTCGCTGCTGTGACGGAGGCGGAGGAAGTCGAGTCAGGCGGGTATCGTCTCGTGGTCAATAATGGCGATGATGGCAATCAGGAAGTGCCGCATTTGCATATGCATGTATTTGGCGGTGCCAATTGCGGCCCCATGCTTAAGCGCCAATCCTGAAGCGAGGATAAGATGACCATCTCTACATGGGCGAACGCCGCCACCGAAGACCAAGCCGCCATCAAAGACTGGTTCGACCAGTGGGGTGCGATGGTCGCGACCCGGCGCTTCGACGACGCTCGCGCACTGTTCCACCCAGACGCCATTGGCTTTGGCACGTGGATGGACCTGGTAGAAGGGCTGGATCAGCTTGAGGGCAAGCAGTGGCGTTCCATCTGGGGCACGATCAAAGACTTCCACCACGAAACCGATGTCCGCCTAAAAGTCATCGTCTCGCCAGACCGGTTGATGGCTAATGGCTTGGTCACTTGGACATCGACCGGTTTCAACGAAGATGGCTCCGCCTACGAGCGCCCTGGCCGTACCACGGGCACATTCGTGCGGGCTGCCGTGGATGACCCATGGCTGGCTATCCACACCCATGTCTCGCTCTTCCGAGGCGTTCCCCAGAAGAGCTTTGGCGCTTAGCGAGAGTTAATTCGCATAGTCCGGTTCTTCGCGGTCCAGCTTGCTGAGTTGGCCGGGCCAGTCGCGGCTGACGGTATCTTTGCCGTGGCGGCTTTCCAGCTTGTCGGACGTACCCTGCGCCACATATTCCGGTGGCAGTTTGATTGGCCGACCTGTGGCTTTAGAAATTGCCATGGCCTGAAGCTGGGACGCGCAGGATTTCTCTAGCGCAAATAGGCCCCGCCACGCTTCCGGCACGCTCCGCCCACAGCAGAGAACGCCGTGATTGCGGAGGATCATGGTTTGGTTTTCACCAAGGTCGCGCACCAAGCGCTCGCGCTCATCCAAGTTCGTCGCAACCCCCTCCCAGTCGTGATAGGAGATGCGATTGTGGAAGCGGAGCGAATGCTGCGTCATTGGCAGCAGGCCTTCTTTCAAGCAGGACACAGCCATACCGGCAACAGTATGGGTATGCGCCACACAGACAACATCCTCCCGCGCCATATGGATGGCAGAATGGATTGTGAATCCGGCTGGGTTCACGGGGAAACCGTTGTCCAGCACGACTTCACCATCCGTATCGATCTTCACGAGATTGGATGCCGTCACTTCCTGGAACATCAGCCCATAAGGATTGATGAGAAAGTGGTGATCTGGCCCCGGCACACGAGCAGAGAAATGGGTGCCGCCAAGGTCAGTCATGCCGTGGCGGGCTGCGAGGCGGTAAAGACCAGCGAGCTCGACGCGCACTTCCCATTCTTCAGGGGATACAGCGGCGCGCACATCAATGGTCGGGACGGGGTGGGATAAATCCAATGGCATATCGAATGTCTCTCTGATCAGATCAATGCATGAAGCTGTCGTCGTCGCGCGCAACCAGCCGCAACGAGGATTCCCAAGCATCGAGAAGATTCCCAAAGCCCGGCTTCTGAAGCATGCGCTGGAACAGTGCACGCGTACTCTCGCAGAGTTCCTCCGACGGTGTGACCAATTCAGCGCCCGTCGCTTCAACGGCAAGCTGCGTCTGGCAGCACTTCTCCAGATTATACAGGAGCGCCCAGGCGGAGCGGACACTTGGGCCGCATGTCAGTAGGCCGTGGTTTTCCAGCAATAGCGCGTCATGGCCAGCAAGGTCGCGCTGCAGTCGCGCGCATTCATCAGCATCATCCGCGATGCCCTCATAGGGGTGATGGCCGATGCTTTTGTAAAAGCGCATGTGCTTCTGCGTCAACGGCGTCAGTCCACCTTCAACGCTGGAAACCGCCATGCCGGCGACCGTGTGCGTATGAGCGGCGCACATCACATCATCCCGCCCGGACAACACAGCATGGTGGATTGTGAACCCGGCAGCATTCACTGGCCACGGACCGTCAGACAGCACATCACCATCCATATTCACCTTAATCAAGGAAGAGGCCGTGATCTCATCGAACAGGACGCCATACGGGTTGATCAGGAATTGATCCGGATGCCCCGGCACACGCGCCGAAATGTGGGTGCCTACAAGATCATCCATGTCGTGCTTGGCGACCAGGCGATAAAAGCCCGCAAGCTCGACCCGGGTATCCCATTCTTCATCAGAAACCGCGCCTTTCAGGGAAGGCAGTGAAGTTGCATCAAGTGCCATAGGGACCACTCCTTAGGGGTTTATTTACGTTGGTTAATGCAATCTTTACTTTAACCAGCTGAATATCTTCTAGACAGTATAACCAAGATCGGTCGGGGGGCAATTTAGCGTCGCCTGGCCACTGCCCAGACTTTCTGCCCCGAATTTTGATATCAGGACACAGCGCCTGAACGAAACTTCAAAGGAGGCGACGAATGGACGGGGCGATTGCACGTACGAAGTTTGCATCCTTTCAAGAATTTCAGGACATGGCTGATAGATTGGACCTGGGTTTTGTAGCGCTATCGGCATCCGGTGACGTTCAGGCGTTCAATGCTACCTATGCAGTGCTGGCTGGAATTGATGCAGCTACAGCGCCAAAAGATATCAAGACGCCAGCAGCTTTTGGATCTTCCGATAGCTACCCGATAGAGGCAAACCTTCGTCAACAAAGTGACAGACAGATCACCGTGCGTGCGGACCTCGTCAGCAAAGGTGCTAACGGTGAGAAGGCGCTTTTCGTTCGTGAGATCTTTGGCGACCAGAACCTTTCATTGTTCCCCGTCAGGACCTAAGGCCCAGATTTGAGGTTATGATTTAAGGAGAGATTGGGTCTCGTCGTAGTGACGAAGGAACGAAGATGAGAGCCAATCTCTCCAAATCAAAATCGCCATCCAAGCGCCCTGCGGAAGCTGTGGTGAAGGACATCCGTCGGGCGAC
>Ga0315321_10000298_pt1 | contig 35533 bp, 39 predicted proteins | sample M180m21515metaG_FD_203464 | JGI IMG/M metagenome (GOLD analysis project Ga0315321, IMG submission 203464) | Ammonia-oxidizing marine archaeal communities from Monterey Bay, California, United States - M1 80m 21515 | ecosystem: Environmental > Aquatic > Marine > Intertidal zone | place: USA... | reverse complement strand
TTTATTGTTTAATTTGGAAGTAGCGATCTACTTCTTTAAGCCTATAGAAACAATCTTCCTAGTTTTTATTCTTATGCTCGATTGGCTAACAAGAGAAGAGGGTGGAGAAAAGAGATATATTTATACTGAGCAAGAAACACATATGGGTCTCCCCTACCAATCCATGCGCATAACTATACAGCCCGCCTTGGAACAAAATGGCTGAGGTCGTTTGAGTAGCGATTTCATAGCGCTCTGACACATCCGCTGCATGCAATAAATGCGAAAGCATTCGAATAGAAAGGGTATTGGGATATTTAAAGGTGGTTTCAGGCGGAAAAGATTTTTCCAACAACTTACTCGCTGCATTGCACCATGCCTTTAACCATTTCTCCGGCATGCTTTCATGCAAGGCATGTTGAATGGAAGGATTCATGGTTAATCCATTTTCAACTTCCTGAATTAAGCCCAGTCGCAATAAGGAGGCCAGCAGCGACAACATGGAATCCTCACTGCTTAATGCTTCCAGCAATTACGGAGTCAATACATCTTCGACTTCTTCAAAGAAAAAGTACGGAATGTCATTTGGATTCATGAAACTGCACAACACCAAAAAGTCTTTGGCAATGGGGTCATGTTCCTATAAATAATTGAGGGGATAGCGCAGCACAGTCTTGAGTCCATCAATTGCATCGGGGGCCTCTATATTCTTTAAGGCTTGCAGTAAATTCAACGCCAGTAGACTCCCTTCTAACGAAGTACCGGTTAAATCATCTCCCAATGTCAATGAATCGTATCGAGGATTCATGTGTCCTGAACTCATCAGGGGTACGGTGATAATCGATAGTTCGTTTTCTTCTTCTACCGCAGTGGACGAAATCATAATGATATGAGCATCAATCGACTCAGGGAACAGCGATTGAATCCCCTCTACATCTTCAACATTGTCAAAAATTAACAACCAACCAGCATGTGTATTTAATCGTTCTTGGGTTTCTTCTACAGAATGAAATCGGTAAATATTTTCGTCCTGCATCATATCCAAGGCTGTATACAAATGAGTATATTGAATAATACGTGCGACCTCATCTGAAGTATCCACCCACCAAACCATCTGGTAATCTTCAGCATGTTGATACGCATACTCACATGCCAATGAGCTGAGTCCACTCCCCGGTTGCTCACTCAATCCAGGAACCAAGATGCAGACATGCTCAGCCTCAAGGCTGGCCTGAATCTCATTAAACTGCGCAGTACGATCCAGCCATTGGGCTATGCGGGTCTCCCGTATATTCCACACAGGGGACAATTTACCGCTAGAATTGGCTACTTCACTTATACGGGTAATGCTCTCCATTTAGACTCAATCCATCTAGACCTGAATATACTTAATTCTCGAAAATTACTTAATCTTGAATATTCTTATTAAAAATCTTACCATATTTCTGGTATACTCTTTTCAATTAGCTTTATATAAGGAAAATTTCTATGAAGTGCCCAAATCATTTATTGACCAATGTAGCTGGATACTGTGCTGTCTGTGGTATGTTTGCATGCGAATCGTGCTTAACAGTCCATAAAGGCAACAAATATTGCTCACGGCACTATAAACCCATTGCAGACAAACTCAAGGCCGAAGCTCAGTCGGCCGCAGTACGTAAAAAACACGGTCGACAACATCTGGTTGTTCACTATACAAACGGCAGCACCGCTCAAGGCATCTCGCGCAGTATGAAGACTCGAGAAGCCGGTTTTTTCCTGGAAATCGAAGACAAAAAGGGTGTGTTAACGGGCGAAACAGAACGCATTCAGTTTCGCGATATTAAATACATTGCCAATGTTAAGAGTTATTCCGGGAAATTTGATCAATCAGAACAACACCCCGAATATAAGGCGACGGGGTCTCCTGTGGTTGTACGATTTAGGGATGGCGAAGTTCTGGATGGTACAACCATGCATAACTACGTTACCAATGAACCCCGCTTCTATATTATTCCCCACGACCCCATGTCAAACAATGTTAACACCCTTGTTGAGCAAGCAGCGATTGAGCGTGTATTCACTCCCGAAGAATACGAAGCCGAAAAAGCTTTAGCCAAAAAACAAAACGTCCAACGACGAAAAAATGACTCCGATCTTCGCCACCGGCAAGCTGATGAAGATGGGGACGCTGAACTTCGCGAGTCCGATGCCACCGAACCCGAATTAAGTCAAGAAGAATCCATGGGCGACTTTTACTTTGAAACCCATAATTACCCTAGCGCTTTAGAGCAGTATGTTATGGCACGGAATAAAGCGCCCCATTCTGTACGTCTACGTAAAAAGGTTACCGTATCCACATTAAACATTGGTATTCAATTCATCAAATCCCGTGAATACCCAAAGGCCTTGGAATACATGGAGCAGGCATTGGAGCTGGAACCGGAAAATCCGCATGCCAAGAAAAAAGCCAAGCAATTGCGTAAAACGATTGATAAAACCGAACGCCGAATGCGGGAATACTATGCAGAACAGAAACGCAAGCAAAATTAGCCAATTCTCGGCCAATTCACCCATAATGCTCATAAAATGGTGCTGAAAAAATATATTTCAGCACCATTTCTTTGTTTTGCAGCGTTTACGTTAATTGTGTTATAGTATAGACCGAATGAAATACGGTATTTCCCAAAAGGTATGGTTGAGTATTGGCTCAAACGTAGGGAACCGGGCTAAGCATTTACAAGCTGCGGTGAACTCTTTAAACCAACATCCATCCATCAACGTACATACGACTTCGTCGATATACGAAACACCGCCTTGGGGAAACACCAAACAGTCGGCATTTTACAATGCCATCGTAGAGATCGGGACGGCCCTTGAGCCGCTTGAACTCCTGAATGCGGTGAAGTTGATCGAAAGCCAACTGGGTCGACGCTCAGGACCTCGATGGGGGCAGCGTAACATCGACATAGACATTGTGCTCTGGGAGGACGTAGCAGTTTACACCGAGGCATTGACCATTCCTCATAACCATTACTGTGAGCGAGCCTTTGTATTGGTTCCCCTACACGAAGTGGCTCCAACCCTTAAGGATCCCGACAGCGGGCACTCCATTGAGGCGTTATTGGAAACGATTGAGGACAAAGACCAAGTGCATCCAGTGGCCGACACGCTACTCATCCCAAACACTCCACATTCGAATAAGTAATTACTAGCCACTGAGCCGCTCCGCTTGGAGCCCAGAAGGGACCGGGACGGCACGATACGTCACGGTTCAGGAGGTCTACACATGCCACGTATGTCAGTTCCAAGTTTTAAGGAACGCAAACATTCAGGCGATAAGTTAAGTGTACTTACCGCCTACGATTACCCGTCTGCCCGGGCGATGGATGAAGCCGGAGTAGATGCCCTTTTGGTGGGCGATTCTTGCGCGATGGTATTAATGGGCCACGAAACCACCTTAACCATTACCCTCGATGAAATGATCCATCACACCCGTATGGTTTCCCGTGGAGCCGAAAATGCTTTGGTGATTGGCGACATGCCCTTTATGTCCTACCAGGTTAGTACTGAAGATGCTGTACGCAATGCTGGCCGTATGGTAACCGAAGGCGGCGCACACTGCATTAAACTGGAAGGTCCGCCCGAAATTTTGGGGGGTACCATCACTGCCATTCAAAATGCAAGCATCCCTGTCATGGGACACCTTGGACTTACTCCCCAGTCTGTCAATGTTCTTGGCGGATACAAAGTCCAAGGTCGCGATGATGAAAGCCGTGCCCAATTAATGGAATCAGCTAAAGGTTTAGATGCCCTAGGGGTCTTCGCCATTGTACTCGAATGCATACCGCCTGATCTCGCTGCGGAAATAACCGCTGCGGTATCCTGCCCCACTATAGGTATTGGCGCGGGAGCCGCTACTGACGGTCAAGTCCTGGTCATGCACGATATCTTAGGTTGGGGCTTCACTAAATTCACCAAAACTTTTGTCGACGTGAAATCCGAAATGGAAACAGCGTTTTCTCACTATGTAAGCGAAGTTCAATCTGGGACCTTCCCCACCAAGGAGCACGAATTCTCATGATTATCATCGATTCCCCAAAAGTCATGCGCGACTGGTCACTCCAACAACGTGCCAAAGGCACCAGAGTCGGCTGCGTCCCCACCATGGGCGCACTACACGACGGACACCTGAGTTTGGTTAAGGCTTCAGTCGAAAGCTGCGATGCCACCATTCTCACCCTTTTCGTAAATCCGGCCCAATTCGCTCCACACGAAGACTTTGATCAATACCCACGCACCTTCGAATCCGATTGTGCTAAATGCAAAGCTGCAGGCGTTGATGTCATTTACGCACCAAAGGCTTCGAGCATGTATCCTGAACACTATGCAACCTACGTGGAAGTCGAGCGACTACAAGAAGGCTTATGTGGCATCATGCGCCCAAATTTCTTCCGCGGTGTAGCAACAGTTGTCACTAAACTATTCAATGCTACCCTGCCCGACAAAGCTTTTTTTGGATTAAAAGACAGACAACAATTCACCGTCATTAAACGCATGGCCCGCGATTTAGATATGGGCATTGATGTGGTCGGCCTACCCACCGTACGTGAAGCCGACGGTCTGGCAATGAGTTCACGTAACCAATATCTTAGTGTGGAAGAACGAACACGCGCATTGTGTATAAGCAAAGCACTCTTCGTAGCCGAAGCAGCTATGGCCCAAGGCGAGACCAGTGCCAAAACCATCCTGCATGCTGTAAAAACGACTCTGGCAAAAGATGTAGACGAGATAGATTATGTATCACTCGTGGACGGAAATGAGATGACACCTGTAACCACCATCAACGGCCCCGTCATGCTTGCTGTGGCAGTACAACTCGGCAACACGCGCCTCATCGACAATATTCGATTTGAACCCAATATACCAGCTTCTGTAAAACCTGCACGAGAAGGAAGTCTGTCATGTTAATTACCATGTTCAAAAGCAAAATTCACCGCGCTACCGTCACTCAAGCCGACCTGCAATACCGAGGCAGCCTCACCATGGATCGCGATCTCATGGATGCATCAGGCATGCGTGAATATGAACAAGTCCAAGTACTCAACATCACCAACGGCCAACGCTTCACCACCTACATCATCAAAGGTCCACGAGGTAGTGGAGTCATATGCTTAAATGGAGCATGCGCACGCTTAGGTGAGATTGGCGATAAAATCATTGCCCTCACCTTTGCTCAAATGACCCCTGAAGAAGCCGAAACCTTCCGCCCCATAGCTGTCCATGTGGATGAAGCCAACCATATCACTGAAATCGCAGAAGCGAATCTTAGCCCTCAGGAATTCCCCGCAGGCGTTATTTGATGCGAAATATGCATTGATGTGGTAAAATTCAGGCAGAGGGGATAGCTGTATCTATTTCAGATGAACTTAAAATAGCCAAATGTGCGCGGTGCTCTCTGCTTTTCGTACGGATCAGAGGTGAAGTGTGCCATAGCTGCGTTGAGGCTGAAGAAGAAGATTATCTGGTGATTAAAGAGGTGTTTCGTGAAAACGATGGCCTCAATGTGACCGAAGTGGCTAGATTAGCCGAGGTCAGCGAAGCCTGCATATTGCGTATGCTGAAGCAAGGCCTTATCGTCAATGAGCAAGTCGACAATGAGGTTAAATGCGGTCGATGTGGATTACCCGCCGTCAGTACACAACAACGACTCTGCGGCAGTTGCCTCACTTCTTTGGACCAAAAATTTTATAGCGAGTTCAACGAAGCCAAAGATCGTATCGAAGAAGCCGTGCCATCGGACAGCGTCCACGTCATGCTGAACAAAAAACGAAAAAATCGTCGCCCCCGAACAGCTTTAGACTCACCTACTTCACGGGCGAGCTATATTTAACGTTTGCACTCCTTAAAGTGTTACAATCTCCCCATTCTGCTGGACCATGCGGATGGTCTGCCAACCCTATTAGCGACAAAGGATATTTGTGTTTATGAGTGAAGTACGCGTACGTATTGCCCCATCCCCTTCGGGATTTCTCCATATTGGAACCGCCAAAATTGCCCTCTTCAACTGGCTCTATGCCCGCCAAACCGGTGGAACCTTCGTGCTGCGTCTAGAAGACACTGACGCCGATCGCACCGAAGAAGAATTCGTTCAAGCTATGTGTGATGGGTTTAAATGGCTCGGTATCGATTGGGATGAAGGCCCCGCTTTTGGCGATGAGCCCCAAAAAGGCGACTTTGGCCCTTACCGTCAATCCGAACGCAATCAGCTCCACCGCGACGCTGGACAAAAATTATTGTCCGAAGGCAAAGCGTACCGTTGCTTCTGCACCAAAGAAGAACTCGACATCGAACGCGAACGCGCACAAAAAGAAAAACGTCCCCCACGCTACAACGGAAAATGTCGTGAACTCGATGCTGCCGAATCCCAAGCCCGCCATGAAGCCGATGTACGCAACGTCGTGCGCTTCAAAGTCCCTGAAGGACAAACCATCATCGAAGACCTCGTTCAAGGCACCGTCGAAACCCAAAACAAAGAATTCGACGACTTCGTCATCCTCAAACCTACCGGCGATCCTATCTTCCACCTGGCCGTAGTCGTCGACGACGGTGACATGGAAATCACTCATGTATTCCGTGGCGACGATCACCTCACAAATACTTCCCGCCATGCCATGCTCTTCGATGCACTAGGCTACACCCGCCCCATCTTCGCCCACCTCCCCATGGTGCTCGATGAACAAGGCAAAAAATACTCCAAACGCCTCCATGGTGCCAACGTACTCGACTGGCGCGAAGACGGCTACTTACCCGAAACGATGATCAACTATGTTGCCCTGATGGGCTGGTCGCCAGGCGATGATGAAGAAATCTTTACCCGCGATGAACTGGTCAAAGCCTTCTCTGTCGATCGCTTAGGTAAATCCGCCGCGAAATTCGACATGAAACGCCTGCAATGGATCAACGGTCAACACATGCGCAATATGCCGATTGAAGAGCTCCGGGATCGCGTCTTACCACGTCTAAGCGAAGCCGGAATCGACTACAGCGGAAAATCCGAAGAGTGGCTTACACAAATGGCGGCCATCTGCCAAGAAAAACTCAAGACTCTCAACGAAATTGTCGACTACACCGATTTCTTCTTCAAAGACATTAACGAGTACAACGCCAAAGCCGTCAAAAAGCAGTTCCAAAAAGAAGGCGCACTCGACCGTCTCGAAATCATCCTCGCTGTATTCCAAAATAACGAATGCACGACACAAACCCTTCACGACGCGATTGAAGTCGTTTGTGAAGAAAAAGACCTCGGCCTCGGCCAAATAAACCCACTCGTTCGCCTCTCGTTGAGCGGTAAAATGATGGGCCCCGGCGTATTCGAACTCGCCGAACTCCTCGGCAAAGACGAATGCCTCAAGCGTCTCGAAAACGCGATTGAATATGTAAAGGGATTGTAAGATGAACAAAGTAGTACTCGGCATCGATCTCGGCGGTACAGGCGTAAAAACGGCCTTGGTTAGCGAAGACAAAGTCATCCTCGCCCAAGAGACCCGTCCCACCCAAGCCGAACAAGGCCTCGACGTCGTCCTCGGCAACATGCTCGACTCCGCAGAAGCCGTGATAGCCTCATCCGGCATCGACCGCGCCAACATCCTAGGCGCAGGCATCGGCGCACCCGGTCCCTCAAACTGGCAAGAAGGCATCGTCTACAGCCCACCCAACCTACCCGGCTGGAAAGACGTCCCTCTCGCAAAACTCATGGCCGACCGCTTAGGCTTCTCCTGCTTTATTGAAAACGACGCCAACGCGGCTTGCTACGGCGAATACTGGATGGGCGCCGGACAAGACAGCACCAACATGTGCGTACTCACCCTCGGCACCGGAGTCGGTGGCGGCATCGTCACCCACGGAAAACTCCTGCGCGGCATCGACGGTACCGCTGGCGAAATCGGCCACCTCAAAGTCCTACGCGACGGCCGCCTCTGCGGTTGCGGTGCTCACGGCTGTCTCGAAAGCTACGGCTCCGTTACCGGACTCACCTGGACCGCACGCGAAGGCCTCGAAGCAGGCATTCAATCGACACTCACCGAAGCTTGCAAAGGCGACCTCTCCACCCTTACCGGGAAAATGGTATCCGATGCGGCAGTCGCTGGCGACGCATTCGCCAATGAAGTACTCGATGAAACTGCGACTTGGCTTGGCATTGGCATCTCCAGCCTCATCAACATCTTCAATCCCGAAAAGATCGTACTCTGTGGAGGCATGATTGCCGCAGGCGAACGCCTATTTAAACCCATTCGCGAATCCGCCAAAGCCCGCTCATTCCCCGTTCCTGCTGAACGCGTGGAAATCGTAGCCGGAGCCCTAGGCAACGACTCAGGAGTCCTCGGCTGCGCAGGCGTAGCCTTAGAACGCGCCACGGGAAATAGTTAGTTTCCCATCTAAAAATAATTAACACATAAGGGAGCGTCCATGAAAATACAGATCTGCCAGTCCAAAGAAGATCTCGGACAACACGCCGCCACCGAAGACGCCACCCTCATCCGTAAAGCCATCGCCCAACAAGGCCACGCCAACATCATCGTCGCCACCGGCGCTTCCCAATTTGAAATGCTCTCCGCTTTGGTCCAGGAACCGAATATCGATTGGCCACGGGTCACGGCCTTCCATCTCGACGAATACATCGGCATGCCCGAAACGCATCCAGCTTCATTCAGGAAATATTTAAAAGAACGCTTCGCAGATCAAATTCTCATAGGCGTCTTCCACTACGTAAACGGCGAAGGCCTCTACAGCCAAGGCGATGTCCATGGAGAATGCCAACGCCTATCCCAGCTCATTTCCGCCCACCCCATCGATGTCGCCTTTGTCGGCATCGGCGAAAACGGACATCTCGCCTTCAACGATCCCCCTGCCGACTTTGATACCGAGGAAGCTTATATCATCGTCAACTTAGACGAGGACTGTCGAAAGCAACAATTGGGCGAAGGGTGGTTTTCCACACTCGACGACGTTCCCCAACAAGCCATCAGCATGTCCATACGTCAAATCATGAAATCCAAGCACATTATCTGCAGTGTACCCGATGAACGTAAAGCCCACTCCGTCCAAGGCACCCTAGAAGGGCCCATTACCCCGACTCTCCCCGCATCCATGATGCAACAACATCCACACATCTCCCTATACCTTGACACCCACTCCGGCAAAGGGTTAAGTTCATAAAAGCTCAATAAAGGAGTAAAGGATGAAAAATACCGCTGTATTAATCATGAGTTTAATCGGATTAATGGCGATTCCAAATCAAGCCCAATCCCAAGAAAAACCCCAACGCCCCAACATCCTCTTCATCATGACCGACCAGCAACGCTGTGACGCACCCGGCATCAATGGAAACGACCTCATTCAAACCCTCAATATAGATGCCTTCGCGAAAAAGTCGACCGACTTCACCCACTTCTTCTTCAACTTCCCCGTCTGCGTCCCTTCCCGTGCATCCTTCTTCACCGGACGCTACCCCCATGCCCATAAAAATCGTGTAAACTAGCCCCTACTCGACAAATCAGAACGCCTTCTCCCGTCCTACTTGCAAGAAGCCGGATACACCACAGCCCTCGTAGGCAAAACACACCTCTACTACGATTTTTCCCCCACCCCCCAAGAAGTCCAACGCACCGGCTTCGACATCCTCGAACTCCACGACGGCGTATCCAAAACCGACAAACACTCCGCCTACGCTAAATGGTATAACGAAAACGATCCAAAGCCTCAAAAATATTACCGCGCCACCGCCCAAAGCCAACTTAAAGAAGGCCAACAAGTCCCCAAAGGCACCAACCCCTACCGCGCCCTCATTAAAGCTCAATACTCCGACACCGCCTGGAGCGGACTTAAAACATGCGAGTACATTGAACAATTTAAGGACAGCGATGAACCCTTCTTCATCTTCACCTCCTTTTGGAAACCCCACTCCCCATTCGAAGTCCATAAACCCTACGATGCCATGTACTCTGATATTGATATCCCCCTCCCCCTGCAAAAGCTCGTCCTACGCGGACGCCCGCTGGTATACAGCAGGGACCGTCAAAAACTCCAGTGGATTTACCGCAGTTATTACGGCACCGTTACCCATATAGACGATGAAGTAGGCCACATTTTAAAAACATTCGAAAAAACCGGACAAGCCGAAAACACAATCGTCATTTTCACTTCGGATCACGGCGACTAACTACTTGAACACGGCATGATGGGGAAAAACGCCTTTTTTGAATCCTCTATCCGCGTGCCACTGATCTTAAATATGCCAAGACACAACAAGAAATGCAGATCCGTTTACTCAATTGGCTCATCACCACCACAGAAACCGAACAAATCGCGCCTAGATGGCTGATTCCCCAAAAAACCGTCCTACATACTTGATCCTTCTTTTTCTATTATGTACAATATTGTCTACACAAACTAATATTCCTACATTTTTGTACAAAAGGACAATCTCATGGCCGCGCGAAAACCAAAGGTTCGCAATGAAGTATCCGAATTAACCCTTCTCTTTGAAATCAGCCAACTGCTTGATCAGACCATGGACTTACGCGATGTCGTAAACCCTATACTAAAATCCATCGCTAAACACTCCGGTATGGTGCGCGGTTCCGTTACTTTACTCGACCGCGAAACGGGAGAACTTGTTACCGAAGCCTCGCAAGGACTTTCCGATTCACAAAAACAACGCGCCCGTTACCAACTCGGCGAAGGCGTCACCGGAAACGTTGTACGATCCGGCCGCCCTATGGCCGTACCCAAAGTCTCAGAAGAACCCTTATTCCTCAATCGCACCAAGTCCCGTGAAAATTTATCAAAAGATGAAATCTCGTTTATCTGCGTCCCCATCAAAGTGGAAAACGAAGTCATCGGTACGATGAGCGCTGATCGTCTCTTCGATGAAGAAACCGGACTCGATGAAGACGTCCGACTACTCTCAATTATCGCCTCCATGATTTCCCAAGCGGTGCGCCTTCGCCAAGAAGTACAAAAGCATCAACAGCAACTTATGGCCGAGAACGACCGCTTGAAAGAAGAATTGCGCGATCGCTTCCGCCCCTCCAATATCATTGGCCGCTCCAATAAAATGCAGAACGTCTACGACATGATTGCCCAAGTAGCCCCCAGTGAAACCACCGTACTCATTCGTGGTGAAAGCGGTGTAGGTAAAGAATTAGTCGCTCATTCTATCCACTACAACAGCCCAAGAGCTTCTCGCCCCTTCGTACGCGTGAACTGTGGTGCTCTTCCAGAAACCTTGATTGAATCCGAACTTTTTGGCCATGAAAAAGGCGCCTTCACCGGATCGACAGCACAACGCAAAGGCCGTTTCGAAATGGCCAACGGCGGTACAATTTTTCTTGACGAAATTGGCGATCTCTCCCCCCATACTCAAATCCGACTCTTGCGCGTTCTGCAAGAACGTGAATTTGAGCGCGTTGGCGGCAATGAAACCCTTAAAGTGGATGTGCGTGTAATCGCAGCAACCAACCGTGACCTTGAATCAGCGATTGAGGAAAATGAATTTCGCCAAGATCTTTTTTACCGTTTAAGCGTCTTCCCGATTCACATCCCCGCTTTACGCGAACGCAAAACAGACATCCTCGAACTCGCCAACTACTTCGTGGAAAAACACGGAAAAAACAATCCCGTAAAAATTAAACGCGTCTCCACCCCCGCCATCGACATGCTCACCAGCTACCATTGGCCCGGCAACGTGCGCGAACTTGAAAACTGCATTGAACGCGGCGTTCTCATGAGTCAAGACGATGTGTTACACGGTCATCACTTACCTCCAACTCTACAAACCGCCGAATCCAGTAACACTGTAGTCCGTGGTACTCTCCAAGAAACGGTCGAACGCGTCGAAAAAGAAATGATCATCGAAACGCTTAAAAATGTACGCGGCAACAAATCCAAAGCCGCCAAAGCCCTCGGTATCACTGAACGCATCATGGGTTTACGGGTCGATAAATACAGTATCAACCCCAAAGACTACCGCAACGCCACAATCTAAAAGTGCGCATACCCCCACAATAGAATAGGCGCCTTTACCAATCAGACGCCCTATACGTTGTGGAGAGGATGCTGGTTTCCGGGCGGGCCTCATAAGCCAACTTACGCGGGTTCATTCATGCTCTATTCTCCAAAGACTCTACCCTTATGACTTTAACCAAGCGCAGATGTTAACTACATGGAGAGATTAAGAAAGAAAAAAGTGGTTCACTACATCGGGCGTTGCTGTGTAGTAAAAGTATCACGCTTCATAGCTGGAGAAGACAAATTCGCCGTGTCATCCGCAGTAGTTTCTGTAGGGACTTCAGGCGTCTTTTCTTCACTAATACCCAATGAAGACTGAAGTGTTCGCAATTTTAACATTAACTGATCAAAGTCTTCTTACAAGGATTGTTGATTAATTTGATATAAATCAAATTAATTTTGTATTTCACGACCAATTGACTCTACATACGACGAAGCAATCTGAGCAATAGGCTCCTCATTGGGACACTCACCTTTCTCATCCACTATATGTAGTACCGTGCACAGATCTGAAATCACAGGTTTTGTCCTTATTTGACTTCTCACCCAAAAATCCTCTTGTTCTTTAACTTTGATCTAAGTTTATTATTTTAACTTTCATGTAAATAGTTTTGGTGTTTTTTAATTAAAACTTGACTTTACTGATAAACTATGTCATGATTTGGATTATTCATTTTCCTGCATAAGCGAAAGCATGATTTTACCCCTGTAAAAATGCTATATTACTCGCTTCCCAAAACCGTGTCCCAGGATACGTGTTTCGTATAGCCGTAGTTTTCAGCAAAACCCAAGGAACCTTGGAATGAACCAACTTGATCAATTAGAAGCCAAAAGCATACACATATTGCGTGAAGCTTACCGCGAATTTGGAAATTTGTGCATGCTCTGGTCTATCGGCAAAGATAGCACCGTGATGTTGTGGCTAGCACGTAAAGCTTTTTTTGGACATGTACCTATTCCACTTGTCCACGTAGACACCTCGTTTAAGATTCCCCAAATGATCGAATACCGCGACAACCTTGCACTTGACTGGAACCTTAACATGGTCGTAGGTCAAAACCAAAAAGCGATCGCTGAGAAACAAACCTTCCCCCATGGAAACATCACTCGACTGGAATGCTGTAAAGCACTTAAAAGTGAAGCGCTTAAACATACCCTCTCCGGCGAATGGGAACGTAAGCGCATGAATCATACGACCAGACAATACGAAGTCGATACCAATACTAAGCCCTACACAGGCGTTATCGTTGGCGTTCGCTCGGATGAAGAAGGCAGCCGTTCAAAAGAACGCTACTTTTCCCCACGCGATAAATCAAACGATTGGGACGTAGACGATCAACCACCAGAATTATGGAATCAATATAAAACCGATTTCGCCAAAGGCACACACGTCCGCATTCACCCTCTCCTGGACTGGACAGAGCTCAACCTCTGGGAATACATCCAACGCGAAGAAATTCCATTGGTCGACCTCTATTACGACAAAGGCGAAGGTACACGCTACCGTTCCCTTGGTTGTGGACCGTGTACAGCATGTGTCGATTCTACAGCTAAGAATGTTCAAGATGTTGTCAAAGAACTGCGCAGTGGAAAATTTGCCAACATTGCTGAACGCGATGGTCGCGCACAAGACAAAGACGATGGCGGAAGCCTCGAAACACTTCGTCGCGACGGCTACATGTAGGCGCTCTGGACATTTCTCCGAAATATACTGCACTTACAGAAAGCGAATATAGATTATGAATACTGAAATGCTAAATCGCGAACAAATGGACGTCGTGATAGTGGGTCACGTAGATCACGGAAAGAGCACCGTTATTGGTCGACTTATGGCCGATACCAACTCTTTACCGGAAGGTAAGCTTGACCAAGTGAAAGCGATGTGTAAAGCTAACGCACGCCCATTTGAATATGCCTTCCTTTTGGATGCACTGAAAAATGAACAAGCCCAAGGCATCACGATCGATACCGCGCGCTGCTTTTTCCAAACAGAAAAACGCAACTACATCATCAACGACGCCCCGGGCCACATCGAGTTTTTGAAAAACATGGTAACCGGTGCTGCTCGTGCTGAGTCTGCACTCCTCGTGATCGACGCCAAAGAAGGTGTGCGCGAAAACTCCAAACGCCACGGCTACATTGTCTCCATGCTTGGACTTAAACAACTCTGCGTTTTGGTGAACAAAATGGACCTCGTCGATTACTCCGAGGAAACGTTTAATGCTATCAAAACAGAGTACACCGAATTCCTCAACCAACTCGGTGTAGAGCCCACAGCCTTTATCCCTGTATCCGCTCGTGAAGGCACCAACATTGCTGCAAGCAGTGAAAAAGAAATGCCTTGGTACTCCGGCATGACAGTACTCGACCAAGTCGACTCCTTCAGTAAACTCAAAGGCGACGACGATAAAATTTTCCGTATGCCTGTTCAAGACATTTATAAATTTACAGCTTCCGACGATGACCGTCGTATCTTAGCAGGTACCATTACCACCGGAACGATATCCCCCGGCGAAGAAGTCGTGTTCCATCCTTCCGGAAAAGAATCCACCGTTACTTCTATCGAAGGGTTTAACTGCCCCGAACGCGACACAATCGGTGCAGGCTATGCCACCGGTTTCCAAATGTCCACACAAATCTACATTAAACCCGGTGAGTTGATGGTGAAGAAATCCGACCCACAACCCAACGTTGGTCGTCGATTCCGTTGCAACATGTTCTGGATGGGCCGCCCCCCCATGGTCGCCAAAAAAGAATACAAGCTTAAAATTGGTTCCTCCAATGTGCCTGCTCAATTGGCTACAGTGAACCAAGTACTCGACGCTTCCGAATTGGAATCCGTGGAAAATAAAGGTCAGGTAGACCGCCATGATGTAGCCGAATGTATCCTCGAAACTGCACGACCGATTGCCTTCGATTTGCGTAACGATATTGAAGCAACCGGACGATTCGTCATTGTAGACGAACACGAAATCGCGGGGTGCGGAATTATTCTCGAAGCCCTTGGCGAAGAAAATTCAGTGCTCGACGAAACGGTTCAAAACCGTGAAGACACCTGGGAATCAGGACTTGTCACAATCGAAGAACGCTCCAAGAAAAGTGGAAACGTCGGAAAACTCATCATAGTACACGGTGTCTACGGTTGTGGTAAACGCCGCGTTGCCAAACGTCTCGAACGCGTCCTGTTCGACCAAGGTTACCGCACCTACTACCTTGGTATCTCAAACTTCTTCGAAAACTTAGACCAAGATGCACGCACACGCGACCAAGCACGAGAACACCACTTAGAACGCCTCGGTGACATGGCACGGGTGGTTACCGATGCGGGAACCATGCTCATCACAACGGTGACTGATGCCGATGATTTCGATATCGAAAAACTACGCCGGTTGAGTGCGCCAAATGAAGTCTTTGTGGTGAACATGGGCGAGAACAACTTCGATAAATACTCCATCGATATGGCACTGCCTTACCGCCCAGATACCGACGAAGCCGCAGATCTTATTGTAGCCCAATTGAAAGAGTCCGGCGTCATTCTTCGATAGCTAGAATTGAATAAAACAGCATTGGCCTGCGTCCTATTAAGGGTGCAGGCCTTTTAAATTTATAATACTCCTACGATTTCATAAGGGAGCATCCAATGATTAAAAAGTTTTTTCTCTCATTATATTCTTAGCTCTCGTAGGCGGCGTGGGCTACCTCGCTATGGCACCGAAGCGATTAATGGGCCAAATCGAAACCGCTATCCTTGCCGATGAAACTGAAAAACTTCAACACTACATCGATTTCCCTATACTACGCCAAAATATCAAAGAGCAATTCAGGGATAAGTTTAGCAATGAAACAGCTGAAGAAGATGAAAACCCATTGGCGGATTGGCTAGCAAAGTCGCAGATAAACTGGTTGATGCATTCGTCACCCCCAAAGGCGTAGCGGACATTATGAAACGCCATGCCCCCAAACCGGAATACGGTGAAGAACTCGCTTTATTTGCTGGCGCACGCTATTCCTATGACTCCCTAAACCAATGTTCCGTCTATCTCCCAAGTAATGACAGTAAAGAAGGTCAAATCATCCTTGAGCGTCGTGGAACAGACTGGGTTGTCATCAAACTCATTGTCGATGCCGAAGATATCGGCAATCTTAATTAGTAATAGCCCATAACCGCGACTGCATTGGCTCTTTGTATCCCAATTCTTTACAAGATATCCCACTTACACGTATAATACCCCCCTATTGCAACACATCTTACAAAGGAATTCTCAATTATGCTCCCTAAAGGTCTTGGCGGACTCGGTGATTTCGCCAATATGATGAAAAATCTCAATGAAATCCGTAACAATATGGATGAAATTAAGGAGGAATTGGCAAGCAAAACGGTCGAAGGCTCTTCCGGAGGCGGACTCGTCACGGTCATCATGAACGGTAAACAGGAAATGGTGAGCATCAATATCGACCCCAATATCATTAGTGCGGGCGATCAGCCTATGGTGGAAACACTTATTGTGGCTGCGGTGAACGACGGTATCACCAAAGCACAAAATTTACTCAAATATAAAATGCAAGACATCACTGGGGGTATGGACATCCCCGGATTGACATCATAACCGACCCATAACGGAGCATCCCCTTTGCGCATCGTCTTTTTTGGCACCCCTGAACTCGCTATTCCTTCGCTGGAAAGCTTGATCGCAGTATACGATATCGTGTCTGTGGTGTGTCAACCCGACAAACCGGTGGGCCGTAAAAAGAAACTCCAAGCCCCTCCAGTCAAATTCTGGGCAGAAGAGCGTAAAATTCCCGTGGTACAACCGACCGACCTCAATGATGGTACCTTCGAAGAATGGTTAAAAAGTCAAGAACCCGATGTGTGTGCCTTGGTAGCCTATGGCCGCTTATTAAAGCAATCGCTCCTTGATGTCCCCACGCACGGCTTCATCAATATGCACCCCAGCTTACTGCCGCTCTATAGAGGCCCATCCCCCATTCAAACCGCTGTATTAAATGGCGATACAGTAACGGGTGTTTCCATAATGAAACTAGATTCAGGAATGGATACAGGCGATGTGCTCATGCAAGAAACTCTCCCCTTACCCCTTGAAGCCACTTCGGAAGACATGAATGCGCAACTGTCTGCACTCGGCGCAGATATGATGTTGAAATCACTGGAAGCCATTGAAGCGGGTGAAGCTTATTTCACTCCTCAAGACGAATCCCTGAGCACTCACACCCGCATGTTCATCAAACAAGACGGAGCGATCAACTGGGATTGCACAGCGGATTACCTATACAACCAAGTCCGAGCCTCCGTACCTTGGCCTGTCGCGTACTTCCGCTATAACGAACAACCCATGCGTGTCCATACCTGTGCAGTGATTGAAGAAATAGTCAATGAAGCCCCAGGAACCATCATACGTATTGAAGACCACCAGCTCATTGTGTCAACCGGCAAATCAGCGCTTGCCATTCGAGTCATTCAAGCCCCCGGGAAAAAGGCTATGCCGATAGCCGATTACCAACATGGAAACCCTTTTACTGTCGGCACAACCCTAGAGAATGGATAAATGCCTGTAGATCCCGTCCGCGATGCCGCCATCGAAGTCTTGCTCCGAGTCTTCGAAAAAGGCCATAAAACCAATGAAGCAATTGAACGCACCATCCAGCGAAAAGGAAACCGCCTGTCCTCGCGTGGTCGGCGTTTCATGACACAACTTGTGTATGGAACCACTCGGTACATTAAACTATGCGATTACATTCTTGCCCCACTATTGACTCAGCCAATCGATAAACTCCCCATCTCCATTCGTATGATTTTGCGTATGGGTATTTATCAATCCATGTTTTTAAATAGTGTTACCTTTCCTTCGATGGTTCACACCTCCGTCGATTTAGCGAAGAAATGGGGCCATGCTGGAACAGCCCGCTTATGCAACGCAGTGCTCAAACGTGTGTCCCAAAACATAGAGGATGCAGAACTCCCCGATAAAGATGAGGACTTCGCGTATTACCTCTCCATCCGCTATTCCCTCGAACACTGGCTATGCAAATGCTGGGTCGAAATGCACGGCCCACAAAAAGCCAAATCCATCTGTGCATCCTCCAATATTGAAGCGCTCGCAAGTATTCGAGTAAATACTACGCTGACCACCCAAGAAAAGTTATTGCAACAACTAAAGAAACTCAAGGTCGCCGCTACGCCCCATGAAATCATTCCAGACGCTATAATACTGGGCGATCCAGCCCCTGTAAAAAGTAAAGCCTTCCAACAAGGTCACTTTTACATTCAAGACCCCGCGTCCATGCTCCCCCCCTATTTACTTGAACCCGAAGCGGGCGAAACGATCCTCGACATGTGCGCATCGCCCGGTGGAAAGAGCACCCACATTGCCCAGTTGACCAATTGCCAGGCTCATCTCATCTGCAACGACATGGGCGCGAAAAACTACTGGCGCATCAGCGACAACATCAAGCGCTTGCAACTGAGCAACCTATCCTGCGTGATTTCTGACGCTACCGAGCTCCCCTATACCGGGCCATTTGATCGCATCATGCTCGATGCCCCTTGCACCGGTATGGGAACTTTTAGGCGCCATCCAGAATTAAAGTATAGAATGGGGCCCAAGGCTCCGCGTAAACTCGCCAAGACGCAACTAAAGTTATTGCGATCCGCGATTGAAGTTTGTAAAATTGGAGGAGTAATCGTCTATTCGGTCTGTACATTCTCACCCGAAGAAACCGAAGAACTCGCAACCATCATTACAGGGGAACTGCCGGTCACTTTAGAAGATGGCCCGGCTTGGCTGGAACCATGGAAAATAACAACAGGCCAGTACAAGATACTGCCGAACGAAGACCTCTTGGACGGTTTTTACTTGATGCGATTGCGCAAGCAGTCTTAAGTACAATCCTCTTTGTCTTTAAATTTCTCGGTTGGACGGTTCGCTGGAGTTTCATGACACTGTTTTTTATTGTCGTGATGCTTGGTGCCGCCTATTTCATCTTTACCAATGCTGTACAAGGTGGAGAGTTGATAAGCGTACCCGATATAACTGGAAAGTCCATAACCGAAGCCTCCAACATCTTGACTCAAGCCGGACTGGAATTGGGTTCCCAAAACCAAGTCGTTAATAAAAAAGTTCCCGAGTATCACGTAATCGTCCAACGCCCCACGCCCAATACCGTCGTACGCCAAGGACGTAAAGTAAATCTAACGGTCAGTCAAGGCCGTGCAGAAGTGAAAACACCTAATTTCATTGGCAAGACTTTACAAGAAGCCTTCACAGGAATTGAAGAAGCTCGATTTAGCAACGGTTCTGTTGCACGGATACCTGATTCATCCGCCCCCGATACCGTCTTAGCACAAGACCCTGCCCCCTCCCACGGCATCAATGTCGGTACCGAAATACATTTATTGGTAAGCGGTGGAGTTAAAAAAGATATCATGCTCATGCCCGATTTAGTGGGCATGCCCTTGGCCAAAGTAAAATTAACCCTGGCATCTATGAAAGTACAAGTCGTACCCTATATTGTAGACAACCCTGGACAGGCGTATGAAATCGTGCTGAACCAATATCCTGAACCCGGCACCACCTTATCGCCGAATCAAGAAGTTAACTTCGATGTACGCCTGCGTCCGACATCCGATTTAGCCAATGCACGACGTAAAGCCACCATCAATTACATCATTCCCCGTACCACCAAATTCACCACAGAAGTACGTGTGGACACAATTGATGAAAGCGGAAACAGAGTGGTTATTTATCCACGCATTACAGATTATGTCGATAACCGTCCACCGCGTTTCCAACCCGGCCAAACGTTTACCCTCACCGATTTAGCGTATACCAATGAATTGACCGTCGAATTTTACGCAAACCGCACCCTACATCAAACCTATGATTTCAGTAGCGGAAACGATCCTATCATCACCACCAATCAGCAAACCGCTCCACTACAAGATACAACCATCGAGTCAATCGATTTACCCAGTTTATAAACTGACACACAAAGGAACCACCCATGTCCGTACGCATCGCTCCTTCTATTCTTTCCGCCGACTTCTGTCGACTCGGTGAAGAAATCAATGCTGTTGTAGAATCGGGAGCCGATCTCATTCACTTTGATGTAATGGATGGACAATTTGTTCCCAATTTAACCATGGGCCCACCCGTTTTAGCGTCCATTCGAAGCGTCACCGAGGTCCCCTTGGACGTGCACTTGATGATTGATGAACCAGAACGATATGTCGAAGACTTCGCCAACGCAGGGGCCGATATCATCTCGTTTCATGTAGAAGCCACACAACATCCGCACCGCTTGATTCACAAAATTAAAGATTTAGGTTGCCAGGCAGGAATTGCATTAAACCCAAGCACCTCTCAAGATGAAATCGAGTACCTGGTCGATGAATTGGATATGGTACTGGTCATGACCGTAAACCCAGGGTTTAGCGGACAGAGCTTCATCCCGGATATGATTGAGAAAATTCGCAATGTGCGCGCTATGATGGGCGATCGCGATGTAGAAGTAGACGGCGGTATAGATAACCAAACTGCACGCCTTGTTTCAGAAGCGGGAGCCAATATTCTCGTATCCGGTAGCTACATCTACGGACATACGTCCTACATGGAAGCCATCGAGAGTTTGCGCGACTATACAGTTTAACCGCTAAGTGCTCGCATCTTCCCAAAGTTTGGCTGTATCCTGCTTATAATATCGCATAAGTACTCCATACAACTCCGGATGCTCATCTCGAAGCTTAATAGACTCTTCAAAAAACGACTCGCTACCTAACGCAAAGAATTCAGTAGGATTCGTGGCACCATAATCATCCATGACGATCTTACGGCGCCTCTGCACATCTTCAATTAGTTGGTGGTAATGTTCGAAGAATATGTATTGCCATTGCTCAAAATGTGCGCGATTATCCAATACAGGTACCCCGTCAACATCATGATTCTACTGATCAAGTTGATGAGCGAATTCATGAATCATCACGTTATATCCGTCATGCTTGTATCGAAGCCCTCTTTCAATTTCCTCCCACGCTAAAATGACCACACCAATAGTCCAAGACTCCCCCGCTCGCACTTGAGTGGATAAACTAATCATTCCGTTCTCTTCATATTCCTGGTTTTCGACAAAGAAGGCCGTATCATAGATAAGGATCGAATTCAATGTTGGGTAAAAGTCATGAGGGCGATTCAAAATGAGGATACACCCTTGGCTGGCAATGAGTGCATACATTTCATCATTAATCTCAAAGCCCCCACACACCTCAAAATGTTTTTCCGCCATAAAGACTTACGTCATATCGAACAAAGACAAAATTGATAAAAAATGCAGACACTCTTCACACACAACTACAAAATAATGTATTTAATAAATCCGCCCCATATCTCGTAAATAGGTAATTTTCAATTAGATTCAACAGTTTCCATTTTTGCTACACAATGCTGATTTCCAGTTAAATTATTGGCTAATTGCCCAACTCGCAATGATAACCCTGTACGTCGTATAATACCCGCTTTCTACCGGAGATATACCCTGTGAGCCAAAATTCAACCCAACATACCCCCAAACGAGCTTCTCTGCACACCCTCGGGTGCCGTTTGAACCAATCGGAATCCCTCATCCTGCAAGATCAATTACAGGCTGAAGGCTACGAAATCGTGCCCTATGGGGAAACCGCCGATTTAGCCATCGTCAATACCTGTACCGTCACCAACGACGCAGACTCTAAATCCCGTAAAGCCATTCGAGGGTTCCTACGCGACAACCCCGATTCCTACATGGCCGTCATTGGCTGCTACTCACAAATGGGCGCCAAGACCCTATGCGAAATTCCCGGTGTCGACCTCATTGTGGGCAACCAAGAAAAAATGAATGTCCTTTCTTATATAAAGGAAGGTAAAAATGAAACACCCCTAGTCGTACGCGATCAAATGATCCGCGACGATTTCACCATCGACACCGTCGGCACCGCCGCCTTCACTCGTCGAGCCAATCTCAAAATACAAGACGGCTGTGATTTCATGTGCTCCTTTTGCATCATCCCCTTCGCCCGTGGCCGATCCCGCAGCCGCACCATGAACAACATCCTCGAAGAAGCCCGTCAACTCGTTGAACGCGGGGCTTTGGAACTTGTCATCACAGGCGTCAATATCGGTACCTACGCTTACGAAGACCAAACAGTCCTCGACGTAGTCGATCGCTTCAATGAAATCGAAGGCCTCGCCCGAATTCGCATAAGCTCTATCGAACCCACCACCATCGAAGAGGGTCTCTTTGATCGTATGAATGATCCTGAGCACGCCCTGGTACCCTATTTACACATCCCTCTGCAATCCGGATCCGACAAAGTACTCAAAATCATGCGACGCCTGTATACGCGTCAGGAGTTCATCAACTTCATCCAACATGCCCACGACACCGTGCCCAATATTTGCATCGGTACCGACATCATGGTCGGCTCCCCCGGCGAATCCGAAACAGACTTCGAAGACACCTGCGGCCTGCTCCTCAATTCTCCGCTCACCTATTCGCACGTCTTTAAATATTCCGAACGCGATGGCACGGCCGCCTTACGCATTCCAGAAAAAGTTGGCGGCACTGAAAAAAATCGACGCAGCGCCATCATCCGACGCATCAGCAACCAAAAGCTCAATGAATTTCAACAACGCTATCTAGGGCAATCCGTCGAAGTTCTTTTTGAGTCCGAAGAACAAGGCCTCTGGAGCGGCTATACTGAACACTACATCCGCGTCAGCATTCCATCCAACAGTGAACTCAAAAATACCATCCACCCTGTACGCCTAGAAGAAATTCACGGAGACTTTGTCATGGGCTCACTCATCGAATCCACGGTCCTGCCATTATGAACCACGACGATCCACAATTTTATAAAAACGTAAAAGACAAAATGATGGACGTACTTTGGTCCTTACGCAAAGCCCTACCCACTTCTGATGCCAAAGATATCCAAACCTGCGTCGATGATGAAAATTACAAAGACGCTTTCGAAATGCTAGTATGCGTTCTTTGTGAAGACGGTATAGCCGTCCCTTCAACTAGCTTAAATCATTTAAAATGGATTGGTACCGCCATGGGCTTAAACGAATCCATGGGAATGGTCAAAAATCTACAAGTGGAGTTCAGTTGATTTTCAACGACACCCTATTATGTCCACCGATATTTTTAACATACCAACACTCACTCTCGACAAAGCCGTGGCCCAAAAAAAGGAACTCCATCTAAAAGAAATCTTCACCGCCTACCCATCCGTAGCCATTGCATATTCCGGCGGCGTTGACTCCACCTATTTAGCAGCTGTCGCTCATGAAGCCCTCGGCGACAAGTGCCAACTCATCCTCGCCGACTCCCCCAGTCTCCCACGTTCTGAACTCAAAGAAGCCATCCAATTCGCTCAAGACCAAGGCTGGAATTTACTCATCATCGAAACAGATGAATTCGAAAATGAAGAATACTTAAAAAACGACGGTAAGCGTTGCTACTTTTGTCGCTCCGCACTCTTTCGTAAAATGAAAGAGTATGCCGATTCCCATCAGGTTCAAGTACTCGCCTACGGCGCCATGGCCGACGATGCATTCGATCCCACACGCCTCGGCACTCTAGCCGCTAACGAATACGAAATCGTGGCCCCCCTCCAAGAAACCAAACTCGGAAAAATTGAAATCCGTCACCTCAGCCAAGAACGTAATCTCCCCAACCATGCCAAAGCCGCCTTCGCCTGTTTATCCTCCCGCTTCCCCAAAGGCACCCGCGTTACTCTCGATGCACTCGCCCAAGTCGAAGCCGCCGAAGAGCTCCTTAAATCCCACGGATTCCACCAATACCGCGCCCGACACCACGAAGACCACAGCCGAATTGAAGTCGCTCCCGAAGAACTCACTCGCTTCGATGACCCAGACCTATACAATACCATCACCCAAGCCATTCTCGCCCTTGGATACACTCAAGTCTTGATCGATCCACACGGCTATCGAGACCCCAATCTCCCCCAATAACAACAAAAACCGTATTCAGTTATTACCAATAACCGAACATTCATTCGGTAAACTATCGCCAACATACGAGAATCTTGTACGAATTACCCGAAATTTAGTATAATCTCTTCTTCCGAGTCGTCTTCTTATTTGATAGGCCGTAGTGTGCCGTCAGGCGATTCACCCATACCATGAATTCTTTTAAAGGAGAGTAATAACATGGCAAAGAAAAACGTCTATTTTTTTGGCGGTGGTAAGGCAGAAGGTAATGCCAAAATGAGAAACACGCTCGGCGGTAAAGGTGCAAACCTCGCTGACATGTCCAGCATCGGCGTGCCCGTTCCTGCTGGTTATACCATCACAACCGACATGTGTATCACATACTACAACAACGGTCGCCGCGTATCCAAATCACTGGTTGATGAAGCCACTAAATCCCTTAAAAAAGTTGAAAAAGCAATGGGTAAAAAATTCGGTTGTACCGAAAACCCCCTTCTGCTTTCTATCCGTTCTGGTGCACGTGACTCCATGCCAGGTATGATGGACACCGTTCTCAACGTTGGTCTCACCAGCAAAACCATCCCCGGTCTCATCGCCAAATCTGGTGACGAACGATTCGTATACGACGCATACCGTCGTTTGATTACGATGTACGCTGACGTAGTTATGGAAAAAGCCGAAGGCATCGAGCCAAAAGACGGCGAATCCATCCGCGTAACACTTGAGCATGTATTCGATGCGCTGAAAGAAAAACGCGGCGTGACTGAAGATGCTGACTTGAGTGCAGAAGATCTCAAAGCCATATCCGTAGAATTCAAGAAAATTGTTAAAATAAAAATGGGTAAAGCATTCCCGGATAACGCTGACAAGCAACTTTGGGGCGGTATCAAAGCCGTATTCGCTTCCTGGAACGGACCTCGCGCCATCGCTTACCGTGAAATCGAAGGCATCCCTCACGAATGGGGTACTGCAGTAAACGTACAAGCCATGGTATTCGGTAACATGGGCAACTCTTCAGCGACCGGTGTAGCATTTACCCGTAACCCTGCAACCGGTGAAGACTACTTCTACGGCGAATGGCTCATCAATGCTCAAGGCGAAGATGTGGTAGCCGGTATCCGTACTCCCCTTCCTTTGAATAAAGAGTCCAAGACTTCCGCTACAAAGAAGTCTAAGTCTATGCAAGAACTTTATCCCAAGACCTATAAACAGCTTTACAACATTCGCGTGATGCTTGAGAAACACTACAAAGACATGCAAGATGTCGAGTTCACCGTAGAAGACGGTGAATTATGGATGCTTCAAACCCGTACCGGTAAACGTACAGGTGGTGCAGCAATCCGCATGGCTGTTGAAATGGCTGAATCCAAACTCATCAGCAAAGAAGAAGCGCTCATGCGCGTAGACCCTGAGCAGTTGAACGAGCTTCTTCACCCAATGCTCACTGCTGCCGGTGAGAAAAAAGGTAAAGTACTGGCCAAAGGTCTCCCTGCAGGTCCTGGTGCCGGTGTTGGTCGTGCAGTATTCACCTCTGAAGCCGCTGCCGAATGGGCTGCCAAAGGCGAAAAAGTCATCCTCGTGCGTAACGAAACATCTCCTGAAGATGTGAACGGTATGCACTGTTCCGAAGGTATCCTCACCGCCAAAGGCGGCATGACCTCCCACGCAGCTCTCGTAGCACGCGGTTGGGGTAAATGCTGTATCGTAGGTTGTGGAGAACTTCATATCGACGCCAAGAAAAAGCAATTAAACGTAGGCGGCAAAACCTACAAAGAAGGCGCTTGGTTGTCCATGAACGGTTCCGCAGGTATCCTGTACAAAGATCAACTCGCTGTACAACCTGCACAACCCGAGAAAAACAAAGACTACAAAAAGCTCATGACTTGGGCCGACGCTACCCGTCAAATTAACGTACGTACCAATGCTGAAAGCCCAGCCGATGCAAAACAAGCTATCGCATTCGGTGCTGAAGGTATCGGACTCGCCCGTACCGAACACATGTTCTTCGAACCAGAACGTATCATCCACATCCGCCACATGATCCTCTCCGAAACCCTCGAAGAGCGTCGTAAAGCAGTAATGAAACTGTTGCCTTTTCAAAAGAAAGACTTCACAGGCATCTTCAAAGCCATGGCTGGAAAACCAGTAACCATTCGTTTACTCGATCCACCATTGCACGAGTTCCTGGAACTGGATGAGAAGCAAATCAAAGAATTGGCTAAGCAACTTAAAGTAAAGCCTGCGGACATCAAAAAACGTATGGGGCAATTGCACGAACTCAACCCCATGCTCGGACACCGCGGTTGCCGTTTGGGGATTGCTTATCCAGAAATCACCGAGATGCAAGCACGCGCCATCATTGAAGCCGCTGCGGACCTCACGAAAAAGAAAATCAAGGTTTCCCCTGAACTCATGGTGCCTTTGGTTGGACACGAAAACGAGCTTAAAAACCAAGCCGCTATCATCCACCGCGTAGCCAAAGAGATTCAAAAAGCCAAAAAAGTAAAAGTAAACTACACCGTGGGTACCATGATCGAAATTCCACGCGCATGTTTCGTAGCCGATAAAATTGCTGAGCAGGCAGAATTCTTCAGTTTCGGTACAAACGACCTTACGCAAATGGGCTTCGGATACTCCCGCGATGATGTAGGTTCTTTCCTTCCCGAGTATGTCTCCAAAGGCATCCTCCCTGATGACCCCTTCCAAACACTGGACCAAGGCGGCATCGGGCAACTCGTTGAGTTGGGCGTGAAGAACGGACGCAAAACCAAATCCGAACTCAAAATCGGTATCTGTGGCGAACACGGCGGCGATCCTGAATCAGTCAAATTCTGCCACCGCACAGGCCTCAACTACGTAAGCTGTAGCCCATTCCGTGTACCAATCGCACGTTTGGCCGCTGCACAAGCCGCCATTGAGGCCCCACGCAACGCAGCTGCTAAAGCCAAGCCCAAGAAAAAGGCCGCCGCTAAAAAGAAAGTTACCAAGAAAGCCAAAAAGAAGTAATCTTCTTTTAAACTCTTAAGCGAAACATCAAATCCCCTGAGCCTCAAATGAGACTCAGGGGATTTTTTATGCTCACCGCTTATGTTAATATATCTTAATTATCGACATTAAAATCAGGAGTACACCAATGCCATCATCCAAAAGCATCACCCGCCGGTCATTCCTCCAATCCGCCGCCCTCTCCAGCGTAGCAATAACTCTAGGCGGATGCACCACCACCTCCCACGCCCCCATTTCCCCCAACGAGCGCATCACAATGGCCTGCATCGGTGTCGGTAACCAAGGCATGAACAACCTACGCGGATTCATCTCCGACAAACGTGTACAAATCGTCGCTGTATGCGACGTATGCAAATATGATGAATCCGGTTACTGGGCCGGTAAACCCGGTGGACGCGATTACGCCCAAAATGAAGTCAACGAATACTACGGTGCCCTAAAACGCTCCGGAAACTACAAAGGCTGTGATTCCTACGCAAACTTCCGCGATGTACTCCAACGCGACGACATCGACACCGTCATGCTTGCCCTTCCCGATCACTGGCATGCCATCCCCGTCGTTGAAGCCGCCAAAGCCGGAAAAGACATCTACGCTGAAAAACCTCTCTCACTCACGGTATCTGATGGTCGCATCATGAGCGACACCGTCAACAAGCACAAACGTATCTTTCAAACTGGCTCCCAACAACGCTCCGACTCGAAAATGCGTAAAGCCTGCGAACTCCTCCGCAACGGATACATCGGCGACCTACACACCGTACGCATAGGCCTCCCCGGCGGCATACCGGACTACTCCAAGCGGGGTTCCATGATCGATCCTATACCCGTCCCCGCAGGATTCGACTACAACACCTGGCTGGGAGCCGCCCCCGAACGCCCCTATAGTCCCGCCCGTACTCACGTCAACTGGCGCTGGATATACGACTACTCCGGTGGACAGGTCACCGACTGGGGCGGCCACCACCCCGACATCGCTCAATGGGGGATGGACACTGAAGATACCGGGCCTGTTTGGGTCGGCAATGCACGCGCCAAATACGCCGATCACCCCATCTATGACACCGCCGTTGACTATTCATTCGAATGCCTATACAAAAACGGGGTCAAAATGATAGTCTCCAGTAAAGAACGAGGCGGCGTAACCTTTGAAGGCACCGAAGGTAAAATCATGACCAATCGCGGCAGCCTCGAAACCAATCCAGAAACACTCAAAGATGCAGAGATCAAAGAAAACGAAATCCATCTCTACAAAAGCCGTAACCATGCACGCAACTTCATCGACTGCGTCTACTCACGTGAACAAGCCGTCGCCCCCATAGAAACCGCCCACCGATCCATCACCATCGCCCACCTCGGAAACATCGCCATGAAATTCGGCCGCGATATTCAATGGGATCCAAAACATGAACGTATCATCTGCGACACAGAAGCCAGTAAAATGCTCTCACGCCCCTACCGTGAGCCCTGGTCACTTAGCTAATCAAAAAGACATATCAATTTCTATAATCTTCTGACCCCGTTTCGTTGGTAGATTCGGCGATCCTTTTAGCACAACATCTTTTGTCATAATCAACGCATCACTAAAACCAAAAGGACCTTCATACTCACCGGGATCATATATATTATTTTTACAGCGTGCTGACATCACCACTACGACATACTCAACCAGCCCACAATAACTTACCGTGACCTACTCAGAAGTCCCTGTAACACCTGCATCCCCAAACAATAGGTTATAAAGACATTTTCAGTTTCCTTGCAATCAACATTCAACCCTGAGCATAGCATGTTCAATTAAACAAGGATAGAATTCGATCTTATTCAACTCTTTGTACGTTTTATCCTTTATCCCCTCGCCTCCCCACTGATAAAATACTCCTATGACCATCACTGCCATCGTATTACTCACCATCTCCGCCATCATGCATGTAGCCTGGAACCTAGGCGGACGCATATCCGGCCCTACCCCCAAATTTTTCCGAGTCAGCAACCTATACGGCGGTCTCATCCTCATTCCAGCCACCATTATCGGATTCCCCATTTTTCACCAAGCCAATCCAACTATCTGGATACTCATCATGGCATCCGCTTTCTTTCAAGCCCTCTATTTCTCTGGACTCTCAGGCGCCTACTTCGCTGGACACATCTCCGAAGTCTATCCCCTCGCCCGATCCTGGCCTGCACTCCTCGTCGTCTTTGTCTCCTTGATCCTTGGAAACGGCGATGCCATTACCCCCTTCGCCATTTTCGGAATCCTACTCATACTCGCAGGCAGCACCGCAATCCCCCTAAAATCCTTCCGCGAAATAAAGCTCTCCACCTACGCCAATAAATCCTGCGCCTACGCCCTGCTCGCCGCATTCGGCACCGCAGGCTACAGCATCCTCGACGATATTGGCCTGCGCAACGTAGCCGACAACACCGACATCGCCAACTGGAAAATAGCCGCGCTATGGCTTGGATACGAGAGTTTAGCCGCGGTTTCTTGGCTTTATCTATTTGAACGAATAAATATCTTCCAGGCCCCCAAAGGCACTTCTGAAACCATCTCACGCCCCCACACCATCGTCGTCGCCATCCTCATGGCCATCGCCTACACCCTCGTCCTACTCAGCTACACCCTCGTAGACAACATCTCCTACGTCGCCGGATTCCGCCAACTCAGCATTCCCCTCGGCACCCTTGCCGGAGTTATCCTCCTCCGCGAACCCGGCCCACCCCTAAAATGGATCGGTGTCACCCTCATGTTCGCCGGACTCGTCATGGTCGCACTGGGCTAAATTTTTTATCAGTTTACAGTATCAAGCCTTCTTCAAAATAACTATTTTCGACAACCCACTTTCCGTTTTTTAACTTTAATTCATACCGTTCGCGCTTAAATGCTTTTTTAGAGACTGTTGTTACATGGACTGTAGCATGTTGTTTTTCCAATGTGAATTTCGGAAAAGAAAAACCCTAGCCTCCACAATAGCTAACATAGATTCATCGAGAGTTGTAGGAAAACTAGGATTAACTTCACCTTCTTTTTCAGATTGCGTCTGAGTAATTTATGATACAAGATTTGTGCACCCTCGACCAACCAACATCCGATAAAAGACTTCAGGCTTCACCTGCTCAATACGTTCAGACTTAATGCTGCTTCAGTATTAAAACAACCAGAAAGTACTAGGTTCCCAAAAATCAAAACTATAATGTTTCTAACGAAAACCATTCTATCCACTCCCTACTGTACTTACACGCCTAACCCATCCCCTTCTCATACCAATCCACATCCACATAGCAATCAAACTTATAGCCCACTTCATGAAACGTACCCACATGCTTAAAGCCAAAGGCTTTATGGATCCGCACCGATTCCGGATTTGGCACCGCCAAGGCCGCATAGATCCGGTGCACATTCTCCTGCTCGAGGATGGAGAACAGCTCCGTATACAAAGCCCTACCCACGCCCCAACCGGTATGATCCCGACGCACATAAATCGCCGATTCAACCGACGTGTGATACGCCACCCGCGGACGCAGCAACGAACTCGATGCATAACCCACGATCAACCCATCCTCCTCCGCCACCACCAAGCGATGCGGACCTGTTGCCTTAAAATTATTGAACCAAACCATACGGCTCTCCACCGTCTGCGGTTCCACATCAAAGGTCACGATCGTATTCGTGACATAATCATTATATAATTCGGTGATTCCCAGCATATCATCCACATGCCCCGGGCGAATAACAAACGGTTTCTTTTCTTTTGCAATGCTCATAGTAAAAGTATATCACAGCCCCTATTCAGCTAAACCAATCGGCACAAATTTATCCGGTTGGTGAAAATTTAACTCATCCCCAATGTCCGCCCAATAGCCCCAATGCATATGCGACGATTCATCCGCACACTTATAAACATTGCCCCGCATCTGCATCCCAGCCAACGTCTCCAATGCTCCCACATACGCTTCAAAAACACTCTTTGGAATTCGATACGACAATGTCCACGTCGTCGGCTCCGTAATCTCATCCACAATCGGCCCGTTCAAACTCGTATCCACCGCCATCCCCGACACAACATCTTCAGGCACATGCGTGTACTTCTCAAACCCCGTCTCCGTCCGTCGAGCATCCTCAATATACGTCAGCAACAAAGTCCCTACACAATTAAACTCAAAATTCAAATAGCCCTTCCCCGCAACCGGCTCAATAAAAAACTCCGCACATGAATCCAAATGCGTCCTGTCCTCATACTGCGTACCCTTGGCAATCACATACTGATCCTCCACCCGAAACATCACCGCAATCGACTCCCCATCATGCAGCATACGCACCTCCGTCTTCGGCTCATGCCCATGATCCAGAGGCCAGAAACGCTCAATTTGAAGCGGATTCGCCGTTTTCCACGCATCATTTCCCCATTCATCCCCTACTTCTGGTAAACAATCCACCCGTTCAATCGTATACAGCATTGAATAAAATCCCTTTCCATACAGTATTCCTTTGAGAAATCCCGTTAAATTTGGTACATTTGTTCGCAACAACACATAAGGTATACGAAATGTCCATGCAACTCAAGCACTACGCCCCCATGCTCGCCACCGGCGATATGAACGAATCCATAGCCTTCTACCGCGATCTCCTCGGTTTCACCCTCGGCGACACCTTCGAATCCTCCGGTGTTATCTCATGGTGCGAAATGAAACTTGGACAAGCCACCCTAATGTTCACACAACACGAAACCCAAACGGACCATCCAGGCGCCCGCGACATGTTCGCCCAAACCACCCTCGCCTTCTACGTCAGCAATGTTGAAGAACTCTACGAATCCCTCGTCAACCGAGGCGTCGAAGTCTCCGAAATCCGCGTCACCTTCTACGGCATGAAAGAATTCGACCTAAAAGATCCCACCGGCTACACCCTACTCATCGGCGAATCCACTACCGAAGCACCCACTACTCAAGACGACGAAGCAGCACCATTTTAAAGGGGACCTAAAGTGAGTCAAGCACCCAGAACAGAGTCCGATACCTTAAAACGTAAAATCCATGAAGTTATCTTCGAAGGCGACACCCCATCTGGTAAACGCTTTGACATTGCACTAATCATCTGTATCATGCTCAGTGTTTTGGTGGTCATGGTAGACAGCATTTCTTACTACCACACCACATACCCGAACATCTTATACAGGCTGGAATGGATGTTCACCATTTTATTTACCGGTGAATATATACTACGCGTCTATTCAATCGGCCGCCCCAGAAAATACGTCTTCAGCTTTTACGGTATCATCGATCTACTTGCAGTCCTGCCCACCTACCTAAGCCTTATTTGTGTAGGCAGTCAATATCTAGCCATCGTCCGAATTCTACGTCTACTCCGAATCTTTCGAGTACTCAAAGTGGTGAAGTACCTACACGAAATAGAAGTTCTTATGAGAGCGCTGCGCTCAAGCCGCCGCAAAATATTAGTTTTTATATTTGGCGTCCTGCTCATCGCAGTCATCGCCGGATCGCTCATGTACATCATCGAAGGCGGTACTAGTTCTGAATATACAAGCATCCCCAAAGGCATCTACTGGGCCATCGTAACCATGACCACAGTCGGGTATGGTGACATCTCCCCAGAAACCCCCTTAGGCCAATTCCTAGCCACATTGCTCATGGTCATGGGCTACGGCATCATCGCTGTCCCCACCGGTATTGTTACGGCAGAAATGACTCGAACAATCCACCCCGACCCCGTACTGCAATCCTGCCCCGAATGCAGTGCAGAATCACACGACGCAAAAGCGATCTACTGTAACCGGTGTGGATCAAAGCTATAACAAAAATTACTCATTGCTGGGGAGATAGGCCACATACTGCTCGCCCGTCTCTAAATATTCCAAGGTAACTCCGCGTTTTTTACCAAAGATACTGATCACCTTAACACCATGTGCCACATCCCCCAAACGCAAACGAAGATTTTCAAACTTCTCATTAGTCAATGGAATGTGAAAATTTAACACAGCATACTGCGTTTTTTTTATTTCAGGTAAGCCCTTTACCGTAATGGTAGGCTTTTGCAACTCTTTAATCGCCTGATCACGCAGCGCCAAATACTGATCGTTATTTTCATCCAACACTTCACGCGCAGCTAAATAAGTCATTACATATGACCACGCTTCTGCATCTGCAAAATCCATTATCCATCGGTCAACTCGCCCTATCACATGCCGAAGCGCTTCTTTACCCGACTCCGATCGATCATGCTCATTCTTCGCATCACTTAAAATCCTCATCAAATTTTTCTCGACCGCTTTAGGGAACTGGGCATCTTTAGGTGGAAACGGCATATCCAACTGAGCAGAATCTATAATACCCTGCGCAATTTCCTGCGGTGTTGGCGGAGACGGCAATTCAGGTGTAGGAGGCATCGGTGGAGGCTCTTCCCGCGTACAACCAATAAAAAAACCACTACTACATAGCAAAAAAAAGATACCTAAAATTCGATACAGCACAAACGTTCTCCTTAAAATCCTAAGTCTACCAACGTCTCCAATTGTGAATCAGAATAATTCTCCTGAATCATTTTGGGCTGACGCGTTGAATTGTTTTGTTGCGGGGAAGAAGGTACTCTCAATTCTTCCGGATGATTCACTCCACCAGTTGTCGGATCATATAAATACGCCCCCCCTGAGGACATAGTTGGAACCGTCTGAATATACAATGGCTCCAGCGAACTCAATGAATCCGGATACCGACGAGTCGCTTGCCAATAACCATAAATCGCCTGCCTCAAGGCAGTCAGGTTGGTCACATCTTGATTCGTCATGCGCGCTGAACCACTTCCGCCATACGGCTTAGTCTGCACGTCATTCGATACTTTACCCCTTCGAGGATCATAGCTAAACGCTTGATCATTCCCCCTTAATGGGAGTGCCGGTAGATACCGAGGAACTAAATCGTCTAACGAACTCGGATAACGATCTTGATCAAAGGTATACATCTTGATCGCCTGCTCCAACTCAGTCTTCCCCTTCATATCCTTCGCTTGATTCATGGCCGCTTGACCCTGAGTCGCACTCTCGGCTGCCAATTTACCCTGGATAGCAGTCGTCGTCATTAATTCCAATAAACACCCCGACGACAACACTCCCAGCATTAGCACCAAAAAATATCGCATACTATCGGCCTCCTTACTAAAGAGTATATCACATTAATCTTCGGCCGTAAATACGTATTTAGCTAGTTTTGCCCGAATTTGGATACAACCTACCCACACTCCCATAGGCTTCCCGAGCCACTAAAATCCGCTCAAACTACGCATCTATCAAGCTTTTAGGTGTGCCAAGTATAATGCTGTGATAATCGTTTCCGCAGCATGTTCAATCTTTTCCATCTTGTAATACGCATCCAGCAAACTAAGACCAATTGTCACCGCTCCATGCCGATCCAACAACACCGCATCACACTCACGAATCAATTCTCGAATACCCCCACACCCTCAATCGTTCCCGGTGTAGCATAGTCCGTCACAGGAATCCCCCCAACGCAAACACCACCTCAGGCAACAAATACTCTGTCAAAGGAAAAGCGGCCAAGGCACACCCCACCGCTTTAGGAGGATGTGCATGCACAACAGCCTGAATTTCAGGACGCTCTTCATAACAAGCCAAATGTGTAAAAAACTCAGAAGAGACTTTTCTAGGCCTCGAAACCTTCTCCCCCGCCCCATTCGCAACCACAATATAGTCCGGCCGCATAAAGCCTTTCGACACCCCAATCGGCGTAATCAAATAGCGATCCCCGGTTCCAGCTTCACGCTCAGATTCCCATCCGTAGCCGAAACTAAATTCTTATCATACATCCGTCGACCCAACTCACAGATCAACTCACGAAGAGTTCGTTCCGACTCCATGACACATCCCCTATTCATTAGGAATTAAGACTAAAATACAGGCGCACACCAATCGCGATACTTGGGATTTTTTCCTTGAACAATATCAAAGTAAGCATCTTGTAACTGCTTCGAAATCGTACCCGGATTCCCGTCACCAACCAAACGATTGTCCACCGATCGAACCGGCGCAACCTGCGCTCCTGTTCCTGTAAAAAACAGTTCATCGCATACATACAATTCCGTGCGTGAAATAGGGCGTTCAATAACCTCAATACCTAATCTATCTGCCGCGATTTGCATCACCGTATTGCGCGTAATCCCAACCAAAATATCCGAAGTAGGCGGAGGCGTAATCAACTTACCATCCAGTACCATGAATAAATTCATCGCACTGCCCTCAGCCACCGTGCCGTCTTCACGAAGCATGATCGCCTCATCAAAACCATTCTGACAACTCTCGCTACGCGCCAGCGCAGAATTGATATACGACCCCGTCGCTTTTACACGACTCGGAATAGCATTATCGCCCAAACGACGCCACGAAGACACCGCAACATTCAGACCCTTATCCACATCAACATAATCACCCAGTGCCATGGTCCAACAACAAAACTTCGTCTCAATG